>Ga0076929_100416_pt1 | contig 41740 bp, 43 predicted proteins | sample HotLakConUCCSL28_FD_87104 | JGI IMG/M metagenome (GOLD analysis project Ga0076929, IMG submission 87104) | Hypersaline microbial mat communities from Hot Lake, Washington, USA - Hot Lake Consortium UCC-SL28 (version 3) (version 3) | ecosystem: Environmental > Aquatic > Thermal springs > Hot...
AAGTGCTCGGTGCTGCCGACGAATTGCCGATGCCGGTCTTCGGCGAGCATGATTACCCCGAAGACATCCGCCTGAAATACCGGTTCCTCGATCTGCGCCGCGAGAAGCTGCACGCCAATATCATCAAGCGTGGCCAGATCATCGATTCGATCCGCCGGCGCATGAAGGAGGGCGGCTTCTTCGAATTCCAGACGCCGATCCTCACCGCCTCCTCGCCGGAAGGTGCGCGCGATTTCCTGGTGCCCTCGCGCCTGCATCCGGGCAAGTTCTACGCGCTGCCGCAGGCGCCCCAGCAGTTCAAGCAGCTCGTCATGATGTCGGGCTTCGATCGCTATTTCCAGATCGCGCCCTGCTTTCGCGACGAAGACGCCCGCGCCGACCGCTCGCCCGGCGAGTTCTACCAGCTCGACGTGGAGATGAGCTTCGTCACCCAGGAAGACGTCTTCCAGGCGGTCGAGCCGGTTTTGCGCGGCGTGTTCGAGGAATTCGCCGAGGGCCGCAAGGTCACGTCCGTCTTCCCGCGCATTCCCTATGCGGAGGCGATGCTGAAATACGGCGTCGACAAGCCCGATCTGCGCAACCCGCTCGTGCTCGCTGACGTGACTGACCTTTTCGACAGGGATGAGGTTGAATTTACCGCCTTCAAGAAGCTGATTCGTTCCGGCGGTGTAGTTCGAGCCATCCCGGCACCGGGAGCCGCAAACCGACCGCGCTCTTTTTTCGACAAGCTGAACGAATGGGCGCGCAGCGAGGGTGCTGGCGGGCTAGGCTACCTTGGTTTCCGCGCGAAATCTGAGGGGTTGTCGAGCGTTGAGGTTCAATTGCTCAGTAAGGGGCTGCAACAGGCGACGTTAAATCGGCAAGCAGAGCTTGTGGCAGAATTAACAGCCAAATGGATTGACGCCGTTGAGGTGATGGGGCCGATTGCGAAGTTCATCCCTCCGGAGTTCCAAGCTGCGATCGCCGCGGCCTCCGGTTGCAAGGCCGGCGACGCCGTGTTCTTCTCCGCCGGCGATAAGGCCAAGGCCGTGGCGCTCGCCGGCAAGGCGCGCACGCGTATCGCAGAGGAGCTCGATCTCATCCCCGAGGGCGAATTCGCCTTCTGCTGGATCACCGATTTCCCGATGTATGAATGGGACGAGGACGAGAAGAAGATCGAGTTCTCGCACAACCCGTTCTCGATGCCCGATTATGATCTCGACAAGTTCCTCGCCCTCAATCCGGCGGATGCGGACGAGATCCTCGGCATCACCGCCTTCCAGTACGACATCGTCTGCAACGGCGTCGAGCTCTCCTCCGGCGCGATCCGTAACCACCGCCCGGACGTGATGCGCAAGGCTTTCGGGCTCGCGGGCTATGGCGAGGACGTGCTCGAGGCGAAATTCGGCGGCATGCTGCGCGCGCTGTCGCTGGGCGCGCCCCCGCATGGCGGCATCGCCCCGGGGATCGACCGCATCGTCATGCTGCTGTGCGGCGAGCAGAACCTGCGCGAGGTGGTGCTGTTCCCGATGAACCAGAAGGCTGAAGACCTTCTGATGAGCGCGCCCTCCGAGGTCAGCGCCAAGCAGCTGCGCGAATTGCACATCCGCCTCAATCTGCCGGAGTGAGTGGCGCGCCGGAAAGGGATGCGTCAGTCCTGAAGGAACGGATTGTTGGCGCGCTCTTCGCCGATGTTGCTGGTCGGGCCATGGCCGCAAATGAAGCCGACATCGTCGCCCAGCACAAGGAGCTTGGTGCGGATCGAATTGATCAGGGTGTCGGCATCGCCGCCCGGCAAATCCGTACGCCCGACGGAACCACGGAAGAGGGCGTCGCCAACGAGTGCGAAGCGCTCGTCCTTCTGGAAGAAGACGAGGCTCCCCGGCGAATGGCCCGGGCAGTGCAGCACCTCGAAGGTGATTCCGGCCACATCCACCTGATCGCCTTCTTCGAGCCAGCGATCAGGGGTGAAGGTCTCGACCTGGCCGAAACCGTAATTCGCGGCGACCGTCGGCAGGTTCTGGATGAATTGCTCATCGGCGCGATGTGGCCCCTCCACGGGAACGTTCAGCACCTGCTTCAGCTCCGCTACACCTGCAATGTGATCGACATGGCCGTGGGTGATGACGATCTTCTCGATGGTGAGGCCGAGCTCTTCAATGCCCGAGCGGATGCGTCCAACATCGCCACCCGGATCGACCACTGCGCCGCGCTTGGTCTCGTCGTCCCAGATCAGTGTGCAGTTCTGTTCGAAGGGCGTGACGGGAATGATGGCAGCTTTCAGGCTGGGCATGTTTCGCTCCGGATTGATGCGTGTTCGGGTCGCGCGCGATGGCGCCCGAGGGTGCGGGCGCGCGGTGCTGCGCTGTCATCAGCAAGGCTCGCATCATTCGCCGGGGTCAGGCAAGAGGCGAGGCGGGATATTCGATGGCAGCGGTTTCCCTTGCCCGAAAGCGACGATGCCGGGCGTCAGTTGAAAATCGCCTCATAGAAGCGGATCTCGCGCGTCTGCTGGATGAATTCCGGCGGCGGTACTATGGGCGTGATGAAGATGCCTTCGATCATGCCCCTTCCAGGATGCCGGATATTGTACATCTGGTTCCCGAGTTCGGGCTTTGCCGGCGCCGTAAACAGGATGGCGAAGGGATGGCGCTGGTTCGGGAGGCCCGGATAGGGCGAGCGACGCACGTCGAGCAGCTGCATCTCGACCTGCCCGCCGATCCCCTCCAGTGTGAAGGTCTTGCCACAGCAATTCTTGAAATCCTCATAGGTGAGGCGGTCAAGCATGGGTGTTTCTCCCGAATCATTTCAATTCAGGATAGCGTACCACTGCCTGTTCCGGAAATCCTGCTCACTCGGCCATCCGGGCGAATTCATCCTGCGCATATCCTTGCAGATAGAGCAGGGCGGTAAGGTCGCCATGGTCGATCCGCGCCGCCGCCGCTTCGGCCACGGCGGGTTTGGCATGGAAGGCGACGCCGAGTCCCGCTTCGCCGAGCATGGCGAGATCATTGGCCCCGTCGCCGACAGCAAGCGTTTCCTCGATCCGCAGTCCGTGCCTTTCCCGAAGCTCGATCAGCGTCGCGTATTTCGCCTCGCGCCCGACGATCGGCTCCTCGACCGTTCCGGACAGGACTTCGTCTGCGATGACGAGGCGGTTGGCGCGGTGCTCGTCGAACCCGATCATGCCTGCAATCGCGCTCGTGAAAACCGTGAAGCCCCCGGATACCAGCGCGCAATAGGCGCCATTGCGGCGCATCGTGCCGACCAGGGCGGTGCCGCCGGGCATCAGGGTGAGCCGCTTTTCCACGATCTCGTCAATGGTTGAGAGCGAAAGCCCCTTGAGCAGTGCGACCCGCTCGCGCAGGGCCGGCTCGAACGGCAATTCTCCACGCATCGCGCGTTCGGTGATGGCTGAAACCTCGGCCTTCAGGCCGACATAATCGGCCAGCTCGTCAATACATTCCTGGCGGATCATGGTGGAATCCATGTCCGCAAGCAGGAGCTTCTTGCGCCGGTGAGCCTGCGGCTGCACGACCACATCGATCGGGGCGCCATCAAGACGGTCGATGATGGCATTGCGATAGTCGTGGATCAGGATGTCCTCACCCAGAGGCGCGACATTCGGATCCTCAAGATCGCCTGGATCGAACAGCAGATCCACTGCGACGCCGGGCGCGAGTTCGCGCAGCTGCGGGGCGGGGAGGGCGCCGGAAGCGGCCTCGGCGAGAGCGGATGTCAGGATCGGGTTGGCGGGATCAGCGATCAGGGTGGCTGCGAAACTCATACCATGCATATCCGTTGTGGCGGGCGCATGATGTTTCGCAGGGCGCGCGCGCATTTTCAACGCCTAATGCGCGCGCGTAAGGCTCACTCCGCCGGCGCGGTGAGCGAAACCCGCTCGTCACGACCGCCGCCGAGGCCGAACACCGCGAAGAGCGGCGTCAGTGCGATCACGGTCGCGACGAAGCCGCCGATCCCGATCAGGGCGATGAAGACGTAATCGATCCCGGCGAGGAGATGGGCGAAACCCGCATCCGTCATGGCCGGCGCCGCCGCCATCGCGACGATGCCGACGAGGATGCCCAGAATCGCCGCGATCCGCATCGGCGCGCCGCGCAGGGCAAGCCCGCGCATCAGCGCGATGGCGTAGAGCGCGAGCACGATCACAGCGAGCCCGATGCCGAGCCAGAGCAGGAAGCCCAGCGTTTCCTGTGCGATCACGAAGAGTGTGGCGGGATGAAAATCCTGCATGGTCGTTCCTCCCGGTTCACGCGTAGCCGCGCAGCATGGCGTGGTAGGTGGGCTTGAGCGCCTTTTCCTCGATCACCCAGGATATCCAGCTTTCCGTCAGCGGGTCGATGAAGGGGAAGGACGGGGTGAGATTGTCGTCGTAATCGAACTCCACCAGCATCGCCGTGCCGACACGGGTCACCAGCGGGCAGGAGGTGTAGCCGTTATAGCGCGCGCTCATCTCGCGCCCCTCGATCACGTCGATCAGGTTGGCGACCGCGACCGGCGCCTGCCACTTCACGCTGGCGGCGGTCTTGCCCTTGGGGACGCCGTTGATGTCGCCGATGCCGAAGATGTTGGCGTAGCGGCGGTGCTGCATCGTGTACATATCGACTTCAAGCCACGAATCGGCGGCATAGGGGCCGTCCTGCCAGCCGAGCGGACTGTCGACGACTGCATCCGGCGCGCGCATCGGCGGGATGAGATGGATGAAGTCGTAGTCGAATTCCGTGAGCCCGTCCGGCGTACGGTACGTCACGCGTTTGCTGCCGGGATCGATGGCGTGGATGACATGCTCCCAGCGCGCTGCGATACCCCGGTCGTCGAAGATCTGCTTCACCTTGTCATTCACGGGCGGCACTGCGAAAAGGCCCTGGTTATGGGCGTGATAATGCAGTTCCGCGCCGCTGCGGCGCCCGCGCGTGGTCAGCCTGTCCTCGGTCAGGAGCGCGAATTTGAGCGGCGCGCCGGCGCATTTCATCTCGCTCGCCGGGCGACCGAAATGCCCCTGGCCGCCATTCTCGATGAACGCCTCCATCAACTCCCAGGAAGCCGCCGCCTCGGCGGGGCCGGCATAGATCGAGGCGATGCCGTGGTTGCCGATCAGGCTGCGCTCCATTCCCTCGACCGCCTCGTAATCGAGATGCAATCCGGTCGCCACGACGAGATAGTCGTAGGCGACCTCCTGCCCCGTGCTGGTCACGACGCGGTCGCCGTCCGGATCGAATTCGGCGATATCGGCACGCACCCAATCGACATTGCGCGGCAGAAAGCGCTCGGTCGAATCGATCACCTGGCCTTCATTCCAAACACCTGAACCGACCAGCGTGTAGCCGGGCTGGAAATAGTGGCGTTCCTGTCGGTCGATGATGGTGATGCGGGCATTGGGCATGCGCTGCGATATCTGTGAAGCGGCTGTGAGGCCGCCGGCTCCGGCACCTGCAATGACGATATGCGCCTGCGCGGCGCTCTGGGCTTGCGCCTCGCGTGACCCGTTCAGGGTCAGTCCCGAAGCGGCACCGGCAGCGGCGAGGCCGAACAGGGCCTGGCGGCGGGACAATCCCGAATTCAGAGGTCTTTGCGCCGGGCTCGGTGTCGATTCGCCCGATATTTCGCGCCTGCGGGTCCAACGTCGCTCGCTCATGGCATTTCCTCGTATCTTCGAGAACGCTCATATGGAGCGCTCAGCCTCATTTATTCAAATATTCTTATATACTGAAATAATGATAACTCAAGTCGCGCCGAAGGGAAATCCGGAAGAATCGGGATGCAGCCCAAGCCCTTGCGGGCCGGTCAAAGGCTGTCGATCAGCGCGTTTGCGGCAGCCTCACCACTGTTGAAGGCGGCCTCTATGCGAGGGCCGAGGCACCAGTCACCACAGGCGCCGAGGCGTAAGGTCGCATCCCAGATATATGATTCGCCCAGTGGCTTCTCGACCAGCGCATAGCGCCAGCGATGCACGCCGCCGTGGACCGGCTCATCCATGATGCCGGTGATTCCGACATAGCGCGTGTAGAGCCGGCTGAGCACGGATTCCGGATCATCCTCGAGATTCTCGCGGGACCAGTCAGGCCCGGCATGCACGACGACGCAATGCATGTCGTCCTCACCGCGTGGAGTCGGCCGGTCAGGCTTGCTGCTGTTATCGGCGATCCAGGAAATGGTGGCATCCTCCAGCGCCATCGATTCGGGCAGATCGAGGGGCTCGGCATAGCCGAGCATCAGCGTCCAGCACGGCGCATATCGCTCCGCGACAAGCGCCTCGGGATGCCACCCGGCGGATGCCGCGATGGGGCGCGCCTGCGTCGCCGGAATCGCGATCAGCACGGCATCGAAGAGCGTATCCGGCGCACCCTCCGCCACGACACGCCAGCGTCCGTTCTCCGGCGCGAGCGCGGAGACGCTTGCTCCCGTCACGACAGGCAGATCGCCGATCAGCGCCTTCACGGGGGCGTTCATCGCAGGCGTGCCGACATAGCGATCCTGTTCCCATTCATCGGCAACGCCGGCTTCCTGCCAGGCCCGGACCACTGCCGCGAAACGCGCTCCCTTCGGGCGGAAGAACTGGGCGCCGTGATCGAACAGGCCGCCATCGAGCCGCCGCGTCGCCATGCGCCCTCCCACGCCGCGGCTCTTGTCGAACAATGTGACCCCAAGTCCCGCCTCTGAGAGGACCCGAGCGGCGGCGGCGCCGGACATGCCGGCGCCGATGATGGCGATGCTGGGACGGGCATTCATGCGCAAATTCCTCGTTTGACGTTTTCGTGACCTGTCCAGATCGTCGCAGGCGCAATCTGCACACAAGCTTTCCGCGTATTCTGAATACAAATGGGAGTACGACGATGCAAAGACGTCAAGCTGAAGAATTCCTGTCTCTCGCCCGCTACATGGTGAAGCAGGCGCGAATGCTGCGCCAGATGGGTCTTGCTGCCAAGGCGCGGGAACTGGCCGAACGGGCGCTCGCCTATCACCGCCTCGGCTGGTCCATGCAGTCTGGTGAGCCGGCCTTGCAGCCGATCAGGGTGCGCAAGCATCCCTGAGGGCACCGCTCATGCCGACTGGCGCGGGCGCACCTCTCCACGCGCTTGCGCGAGGGCATTCTCGCGCAATTCACAGGCGAGGAAGCGGGCTGGATCGACCGGCCCCGGCAGTTCGAGCTGTCCGGCTGTGACCGGTTTGAAGCCGAAACGCGCGTAATATTTGGCGTCTCCGACCAGCAGGACGAGGCGTTCGTCGCGCAATTGCGCCCGCTCCAGAGCGTGACGGACGAGTGCAGCGCCGATGCCGCGATCCATGAAGGCGGGATCAACCGTCAGAGGGCCGAGCACGAGGGCCGGCTCGTCGCCCGCCCAGACCGGACTGAGCCGCACGGAGCCGACAAGGAGCGTTCCGACATGGGCGGCGAAAGACAGAAAAAGGTCATGCCCGCCGCTCTCGCGCAGGCGAAACGCGGTCCTTGCGAAACGCCCGGGACCGAAGGCGCGCTCATGCAACCGCTCGATCGCAGCGTGGTCGGAGGGGTGTTCGGCGCGGATGGTCAGTGAAAGATCGGTCATCCGAAAAACAGGTTTGCGCGGTTGCCCGGGCTTGCGTTGCGCATCATGCGAGAGCCTCGTCGCCGGGAAACCCGACCCATGCAACGCGACAGCGCTTAGCAGGCCGTTTGCCGGCGTGCAACAAGGATACGGGATTCACCAGCGGGGAGGGGGCTTTTGACCCGCGCGCCATTCCGCTATACGCCGCAGTGACGCTGGGGCAATCACGTCCGGAAGCGAATCGAGCGCAAAGAAACCGCGCTCCGCGATCTCGAGGGCCGGGCGTGGCGTGTCGAGCGGGATCGTTCTTGTAACGGCGAACAAGGCGACGTGATCGCGGGCACTCACGCCGGTATTGTGCAGAAGGCCAAGAAATTCAGGGCTCCCGATGAGCGCGAGGCTGGCCTCTTCGCGTAATTCCCGCTCCAGCGCATCGAATACCGTCTCGCCTTTCTCGACCCCGCCGCCGGGGAGGTGCCAGCCGGCGACATAGGTGTGGCGTACGAGAAAGACACGCTGTTCGTCATCAAAGACGAGTGCGCGCACGCCCAGCGTCATGCCGCGGGTGAAGCGCCAGTAAATGTGCAGCGGAATGCGCAAAAGCGGGTTCATGGAAACCCCTCGTCTCACGGCGGCCTGTCGGCCTGGATGGCGTGAACCGAAAATGCACCGCAGCGACGGAAAAGCAAATCCACAAGCCCGCTTCGGCTTGACCTTGCCGCGCCATCGCGCGAACTCTGACGGTATGACGACGTTGACCAGCACCATGTTTCGCATCGCCCATCTCTCAGATCCGCATGTCGGTCCACTGCCCCGTCCACGCCTGCGGGAATTGATGGGCAAGCGCCTGACGGGCTTCATCAACTGGCATCGTGGCCGGGACCGCGCGCACGATATGGAGCTGCTCGCAGCTCTCGTGGGTGATATTCGCAACCAGACGCCGGATCACGTCGCGTGCACCGGCGATCTCGCCAATATCGGGCTGCCGGCGGAATGGGACACGTCCCGCGCGTTTCTCGAAAGCCTCGGTGAGGCGGGTGCGGTCAGCTTCGTGCCGGGGAATCACGATGCCTACATCGAAGGTGCGCTGGAGGGCATGCTGTCCGTCTGTGGCCCCTTCACCTCGGATGATTCGGGCGCCACGGGGGTGTTTCCCTATGTGCGCCGGCGCGCCCATGTGGCACTGGTGGGTCTGTCTTCCGCGATCCCGACGGCCCCCTTCGTCGCCAGTGGACGCATGGGGCAGACCCAGATCGATGCGGCGGAGCGGGTTCTGGAGGAACTCGGGGCGCAGGGTCTGTGCCGGGTCGTCATGATCCACCACCCGCCGCATGTCGCAGGCGCCTCCGCCGGGCGCAATCTCACCGATGCCCGCAAGCTTGAAGAGATGATCGCTCGCACCGGCGCCGAGCTGATGCTGCATGGCCATAATCATATCGGGACGGTGGCCACGATCCCGGGTCCCGACGGGCGGATACCGGTGGTCGGGGCTCCCTCGGCATCCTCGCGTGGAGGCACGATCGCGCATCGCGCTGCCTATTACCTCTTCGACATCGCGCCTTCGGAAGATGGGTTCGTGATCAAGGCGCAGATGCGAGGCCTGAGGGGAGACGGGACGATCGGCTTTCTTGAGAAGGTGTCGCTCGCGCGAAGGAGCGGTGGCTTGAGAGCCTCGCTGAAACGTGGGAAACACGCGCGGCAATGAGTTTGATACGGGGGGCATTGCCATGAATTCGACCGCACGATCCGTTTTGCCCGATGCGGCTCGCCGCGTCGCGGATGCGGCAGAAAAACTCGGCCTCCCCGTCGAGGTCATGATCATGCCCGAGACGACGCGCACGGCGGACGAGGCGGCTGCGGCATGTGGGTGTCGCGTGGGGCAGATCGTGAAATCTCTGGTCTTTACCGGGGCGGAGAGCGGTCGCGACATTCTCCTGCTGGTCAGTGGTGACAACCGCGTCGATGAGGCGGGCGTCGCGGCTTATATCGGAGAAACGCTGGAGCGGCCACGGGGCGCGCAGGTGCGCAAGGTGACCGGCTTCGCCATCGGCGGCATTCCACCCTTCGGCCATGACTCGCCGCTCGCCACGTATATCGATGCTGATCTGCTTGAGCATCAAATTGTGTGGGCAGCTGCCGGAACGCCCAATGCTGTGTTCTCATGCAGCCCGCTGGCCCTGCAGCAGGCAACGGGCGCGCAGACGATCAGCGTCACCGGCTGAACCGCCTCAGGTTCCAGCCCATTTCACGATTTCGACAAGCGCCTGCGACAGGGCACTATCGAGTGCGCGGACGGCCGAGCCGGGTTCGACTGTGCCGATCGGCGCCGAGGTGCGGAAGACGCGGGCGCGGGCGATACGGCCATCCGCTTCGCGCGTAGCACGCAGGGAGAGCTCGACCACGGCCTCGCCGGCGATGGTGTCGATCTCGAACCGGCGGATCTCCGTGTTGATCTGGAAATCGGGGCTCACCCGGTCACCGGGGCGGCTGACGCCGCCGCTCCGGGAGGCGTTTTCAAAGGTTGCGACCATGCGTGACTGTACCAGCGCGGGAAGCTGATCCGCCCATTGGGTACCCGGGAGATAGCTCAATGAGCCATCCCGGTCGCGCACGACGATTCGTTCGCTGCTGAGAATCTGGATGGCGCTCGGCTCGGCAATCAAAAGCAGGCCGGGAAGGGCACGCGTCGCGCTGATGCGCTCCTCGGGGATGCTGAGGCTGAATACGGTCAGCGCTGGCGCCGCCGCGCAGCCGGCGAGCAGGCCCGCAAGTGCACCAATCGCTGCAAGCCTGCGCATTCGGTGCAGGCCGGAACGGATACCGGCCTCACCATCGCGGCGCGCCTCGTCGTCCAACATGAACACACACCTCATTCGTCAAGCCCCTGCCTGTCGTGCCACGACCTGTATCGTCCGCACAGAATCGCATTGTCCGCGTACCGCATCATCGCCGTGCTCCACCGAATTCCGGCACACTGGATTGACCACCGAAGATGATCTGTTGCGGATTTCGCTCGATGGCGCGCACGGCGCGACTGATGTCCTGAAGCGTCTGACGCCCCTCATTTGCGAGGCTACGGTATTCCTGAAGCCCCGGACCGGTGAAGCGATTGATACCTGCCGTGATTTCCTCCGTCCGTGCGTCCAGATTATCGGCGAGAGTACGGATTGAAACGGCCGCTTCGCGGATATCGTCGAACAGGCCGTCGCCCGCCTCACCCTCGGCCGTGCCGAGGAAGCCCTGCGCCGCTTCCAGCACCCCGTCAATCCGATCGGCCGATTCGTTCAGCTTTTCGGAAATCGAGAGGGCGTTGGCGATGACCTGATCGGCATCGGCGCTGCGTGCACCGAGGACCTGCGCGAAGGATTCCACGTTTTCGAGCGTAGCCGTCAGCTTCTCGGGTTCAATTGCCTGCACCAGGGCTGTCGTTTCGCGCATGATCTCGTCCACGTTACCGCGGTTTTCTGCCAGCGTGGTCGAGAATTCGGAGACGTTCGTCAGCGTGAGAGCCAGTTGCTCGCGATCGATGGCAGCGACGAGGGCGTTGATCTCGTCGAGAGCTCCATCAACCCTTGCGCGCGTCGTGTTGAGATCCCGGGTCAGTGTCGCAACATTGCTGATGATGCGGTCGGTATCCTCGCTGCGCGCGCCGAGCACGGCGGCGAAGCGCTCGGCATCTCCCACGATGCGATCGACTTGCTCGGGATCGATCGCGCCGGCGATACGTGCGGCATCACGCACGATGCTGTCGATGGTCTCGCGGTTGTCGGCGAGCGTCGTGCTGAATTCGCGGACATTGGCCAGTGTGGTGGTCAGATCCTCGCGATCCACGGCATCCAGCAAGGCCGACACCTGCTCGACCGCGCTGTCGATCCGGGTTGTGGTCTGGTTCAGGTTGTCGGTCAGCGTCGCCGTATTCGCAATGACCTGGGAGACATTGTCGTTGTTGTCGGCGAGCATCTTCGAGAAGCTCTCCACATTCGTGATCGTCGCATTGATCCGATCGGCGTCGATGGCCTCAATGGCCTTGTTGGCGGTATCAAGGGTCTGCTCCACCTTGATCGAGGTCTCGTTGAGTCGTGCCGTCATGGCGCCGGCATCCGCGAAGATCTGGTCGATTTGCTCACGGCTGTCTGCGAGCGTCTGCGTGAACTGTTCGACGTTGCGCACTGTTTCAGCCACGGTGTCGGGATCGACGGCGGAAACGATAGCATTCGTGCTGCGCGACAGTTCATCCAGTGAATCGGCGAGCGGTCCAACCCGTTCCGCAGCCTGGCCGACCTGCTCGAGGAAGCTGTCGATGCCGGGCGCGTTGTCGCTCAGGGCCCTGGAGAAGCTCTCGACGTTGCGGATGGTCGCGGAGATGGTGTCGTCGTTCTGGTCAATGAGTTTGTTGAGGCGTTCAAGTGTCTCGGCGGCTGAACGGGTGATCTCGCGACCGCTTTGCATCAGATCCTGGAAATCCGACGGCTCCGCGTGAATGACCGGCGGCGGTGCATCGGGGGTGCTCACGAGCCTTCCCGAATCAGGACTGCCGCCCATCAGGGAGATATTGGCAATCCCTGTCAGGCCCTGATACTCGAGCTGCGCTCGCGTATCGGCACGCACCGGCGTCATGGAATCGATCTGGATCATCGCAATGACCCGGTTGGGGTCCTCCGGATCCAGGCGTAAACCCGAGACTTCGCCAACCCGCAAGCCGTTGAACGTGACCCCGGAACCCCGCGACAGACCGGCAACCGAATCGCGAAACACCACCTCGACCGCGACGCGTTCGCGACCGCGGTCACTGACGGCGAACCAGTAGACGAACAGGAAGCCCGCCGCCACGACGAGCAATGTGAACAAGCCGATAAGAGCGTAATTCGCCCGGGTATCCATTCCCTCAGGCCCCTTCCTTCGCGCCGGCCTCGACAGATCGACTGCGCTTGCCGTGAAAATAGCTGCGCACCCACGGATGTTCCGATTCGAGCAACGTACGCATCGGACCTTCGCATACGACCTTGCCGTCGGCCAAGGCAGCGATCCTGTCACACACGGTGTACAGGCTGTCGAGGTCGTGCGTCACCATATAGACAGTCAGTCCGAGTGTCCGTTGCAAAGTTGCAATGAGTTCGTCGAAATCCGCAGCGCCGATCGGGTCGAGCCCCGAGGTCGGCTCGTCGAGAAAGACAATATCCGGATCGAGAGCAAGCGCGCGGGCGAGGGAGGCGCGCTTGATCATGCCACCGGACAGTTCCGAAGGCAGCTTGTCCGCAGCATCTGCCTTCAGGCCCACCATGTCGATCTTCAGCATTGCCAGATCGTCCATGAGTTTTTCCGGCAGATCGAGATGCTCGCGCATCGGAACCTGGATGTTCTGCTTCACCGTGAGCGCGGAGAACAGTGCGCCCTGCTGGAACAGGACGCCCCAGCGCCGCTCCATGGCGCGGCGTTCCATGTCGTCGAGGCTGTCGATGTCGCGATCGAAGACCTCGATCTTGCCGGCGCGCTTGGGAATCAATCCCAGAATGGCGCGCGTCAAAACCGATTTTCCCTGCCCCGAACCACCGACGAAGCCGAGGATTTCCCCCGGAAACACGTCGAGATCGAGGTCCTTCATGATCGTGTTGGTCCCAAAGCCCACTTCGAGTCCGCGAACGCGGATGATCGGCTCGCGCGAAGTGTCGGTGCGGCTGCTGGGGGAGGGGGCGTCCATCCGGCCTCCTTCAGTAATCGATCGCCGCGAAGAACATGGCGAACAGCCCGTCCATCACGATCACCATGAAAATCGCCTTCACCACCGAAGAGGTCACCCGGCGCCCGAGAGACTCCGCCGAGCCTTGCACCGCCATTCCCTCGATACAGGCGATCACCCCGATCATCAGCGCCATGAACGGCGCCTTGATCAGGCCGACGAAGAAGGTGTTGAGCGCGATGCCCTCGCGCAGCCGGTCGAGGAACACGTCGGGCGTGATCCCGCCATAAATCCAGGAAACCACCATCGCTCCCAGCAGGGCTGCCATCGATGCGATGAATGTCAAAATCGGCAATCCGATCAGCAGCGCCAGCAAGCGCGGCAGGATCAGCACTTCGACCGGATCGAGCCCCATCACCCGGATGGCGTCGATCTCCTCGCGCATCTTCATCGAGCCGATTTCGGCGGTGAAGGCCGAACCCGAGCGACCGGCGACCATGATCGCGGTCAGCAGCACACCGAGTTCGCGCAGCACGAGGATGCCGACCAGATCGACCACGAAACTCGTCGCGCCGAAGCGTTGCAGCTGGAAAATGCCCTGCTGGGCGATGATCGCGCCGACCAGAAACGAGATCAGCGTGATGATCGGCACGCCCTTGAACGCGATTTGTTCGAGCTGGTTGACGAGCGCCGTGCCGCGAAAGCGCTTCGGATGCGTGATCACGCGCATCAGAGCCGCGCCGACCTCCCCGAGAAAGGCGACGCCCTTGACGAGATCCTGTCCGCTTTCGACGATGGTGTGACCGACATCTTCCAGCATGTCTACGAAACGCGACCGGTGCACCGCCTTCGGCTGCTCGATCTTGCGGCGGGCAACTTCACGCAAAAGCGTTGCCTGCTCCTCACTTTCGCCCTTGATCGAGACTTTCGCGCCCAGTTCTTCGAGATCGCCGCGGAACTGCGACAGCACGAGGGCGCCCATGGTGTCGAAACGGGTCACATCACTGAAATCAATCGCGACCGTACCCGTTCCGGCAGCCTGGCTGCGCACTGCATCGAGGGTATGCGTGATCGCTGCCGCGTGTTGTGCGATCCATGCGCCCTCGAGCACGAGACGCCCTTCATCGGCGAGCGCAGCGCGCGGCTCGTGCTTTTTTACGGGATCGGTTCGGGCGTGGGCCGACACGGAGAATTTGCCCCTCGCGCTGTTCGTATGGATGATTGGTGATAGCCTGACCGCTATTGCCGAGTCGAGGCGTAAACCATATCGATGGCGGGGAGAAGATGAAACGCAACCTCGAAATTGCGATCGAGACATTTCCGATTGCCGGTAAATTCACGATTTCACGCGGTTCACGCACCGAGGCAGTCGTGGTCACGGCGACCATTCGCGAAGGCTACCATCTGGGGCGCGGCGAGTGCGTGCCATACCGGCGATATGGCGAATCGGTCGAGGGTGTCGCGGAAGCGATTGAAGGCGCGCGCAAGCTGATCGAGGAGGGCAATGATCGCGAGGCGCTGCAAGAGGCGCTGCCACCCGGTGCGGCCCGTAACGCGCTTGATTGCGCTCTGTGGGATCTCGAAGCCAAGATCAGCGGTGTGCCGGCCCATGTTGCCGCCGGGATCGATCGCATTCCGCCCGTCGCGACGGCCTACACCATCAGCCTCGATACGCCGGAAGCCATGCATGAAGCCGTGCGCAAGGCATCAGGTCGTCCGATCCTGAAGATCAAGCTCGGCGCGCCGGAAGGTGATATCGCGCGGATCAAGGCCGTGCGTGACGCAGCTCCGGAGGCGGTGCTGCTCGCCGATGCCAATGAAGGCTGGCCGGTCGATGACGTGCAGCGCTACATCGATGCCTGCGCCGAGGCTGGATTTTCTCTCGTCGAACAGCCCCTGCAAGCCGATGCTGATGAGGCCCTTCGCAACGTTACGCGCCATGTTCCGCTGTGCGCGGACGAGAGCGCGCATGACCGTTCCAGCCTCGTCCGGCTCGCCGGTCTGTATGATCTGGTCAATATCAAGCTCGACAAGACCGGCGGCCTCACCGAGGCGCTCGCCATGGCGGCGGAGGCGCAAAAGCGCGGCTTTGGAATCTTCGTCGGCTGCATGCTGGGTTCGTCTCTGGCCATGGCGCCGGCCATGCTGCTCAGCCCGCAGGCCCGTTTCGTCGATCTCGACGGACCGCTGCTGCTCGCCGAGGATCGCGCCAATGCCATGCATTATCACGACGGGCTGGTTCACCCGCCCGAGCGCGAGCTCTGGGGCTGAGGTTTGTCTGCTCGCATGCGCGCGGCGCCTGCCAGAACACAGGCGCCGCCGGCCAGGGCGAGGGGCAGCATCAGAAGATAGGTGGCGGGCCCCAGTTGCGGGTACACCCAGCCGCTCGCGACCATGCCTGACGCCGTGACCAGCGCCATGCCGGCGGAAAACAGTCCCTGCGCCTTGCCGCGACTGCCTTGTGGTGCCAGCCGCGTAAGCGCCGCCATCATCCCCAGATGGGTCGCTCCGAAAGTGAGGCCGTGCAGGATCTGCAGCATGAAGGTGACGGCGATTCCGGGTGTGAGCGCGAGTCCGGTGAAACGGATCAATGCCGCAACCGCACCCATCAGCATCAGAATGCGGCTGTCGGCCCCGCGTCCCACACCACGCCCGATCAGCCAGAACAGGATGACCTCCGCGATCACGCCGATCGCCCACAGCCAGCCGATCACCGATTCGCTGATCCCCTGCGCGCGCCATTCGATCGAGCCGAAGCCGTAGACAGTGGCGTGGGAGCCTTGCAACAGCGCGCCGCCGGCGATGAACCAGACGAGCGCGGCGGGTAAAGGTCGGGGCGGGGGGCGCGGCGTCCCGGGTTCCCGATCAACGGCGCGGGCGGGGGCTCGGATAGAGATGGCTGCAGCGGTCAGGGAGATCAGGATCAGGGCGATGATCACCGCATCTGCCGGCGTGCTGGCCAGCATGTAGCCTGCGCCGATATTGCACAGCAGGAAGGCGAGAGATCCCCAGAGCCGGATGCGCCCGTAATTCAGGCTTGGGTCCTCGCGAACGGCATCCGTCGTCAGGAGGTCGGAAGTCGGGGTCAGCGGGGCCTGCGCCAGCGCGATGCAGGCCACGACCAGACCGATCGTCCAGACGCTGTCGAGTCCGAGCAGAACGATGTAGAGCAACGCCAGTACGATCTGTGCGCCGGCCAGCAGATACCGCGCATCGATGCCGCGCTCCGTCAGGCTGACGAGGGGCGTCGTGGCGATGATGCGGATGACGAGCGGTATCGCGACAAGAATCCCGATGGCGCCCGGGGTGATGCCGCGCGATTCCAGCCAGATCGGGAAGAACGGCATGTAGATGCCGATCCCTGCGAATGTCGCGGCACTGAGCGCCGACAGGCGGAAAACGGGAGAAGCGAGCATGCCGCGGGTCGACCTCGTGAACAGCTGCCCTGCCATAAGTCATTATCCGGGAGATTGCACGCCCGGGAACCCGTGTTCGTGCTGCCGGTCCGGCCCGGAACGCAATCCGGTTTCCGTTCTGGCGAAACAGCCACGCTTGTGTTGGCCCGCTCCTTGCCTCTAACCTGTGTTCATGGAAGCCATTGGACAGGGAGTGCAAATGCCGGTCTTCGACGAGATGAATGGTGCTGCGGGCTCCGGTGACGTGCGCCAGCCCTACGGCAAGCTCAAGGAATGGCTGGCAAGGACGCCGCGCGACATTCTGGATACCCGCCGCAGTCAGGCCGAGCTGTTCTTCCGGCGTATCGGCATCACCTTTGCGGTCTATGGCGAGGAAGCGGCGAGCGAACGCCTGATCCCCTTCGACATCATCCCCCGTGTCATCACCCGCAAGGAATGGGACATGGTCGCGCGCGGCCTCGAGCAGCGGGTACGCGCCATCAACATGTTCCTGGCCGATCTATACGGCAAGCAGGAGATCCTGCGCGCCGGCATCGTCCCGGAAGAGCTGATCTTCACCAATCCCTTCTATCGCTTGGAGATGAAGGGTTTGAAGGTGCCGCATGACATCTACTGCCATATTGCGGGGATCGACCTCGTGCGTGTGGACGAGGACACCTTCTACGTGCTGGAGGATAATGCCCGCACGCCATCCGGCGTCTCCTACATGCTGGAGAACCGGGAAGTGACGATGCGGCTGTTTCCCGATCTCTATTCGCGCCACCGCATCGCACCGGTGGAGAATTATCCCGATGCGTTGCTGGCCTGCCTGCAATCGGTTGCGCCGCAATCGGGCCGTCGTGAGCCGAATGTCGCGGTACTCACGCCGGGCCAGTTCAACTCCGCCTATTACGAGCATTCGTTTCTTGCGGACAAGCTCGGCGTCGAGCTCGTCGAAGCCTCCGATCTCTTCGTCAAGGACGACGTGGTCTACATGCGCACCACCGAAGGGCCGCAGCGGCTCGACGTGCTGTATCGCCGTGTGGATGACGACTATCTCGACCCGCTGGTCTTCAAGCCCGATTCCGTTCTCGGCGTTCCGGGGATCTTCGGTGCCTACAAGGCGGGCAACATCACGCTTGCCAATGCCGTCGGCACGGGCATCGCCGACGACAAGGCTGTCTACACCTACATGCCCGAAATCGTGAAATTCTACACGGGCGAGGAGCCGATCCTGAAGAACGTCCCGACCTGGCGCTGCCGCGAGGCGGATGCGCTCTCCCATGTGCTCGACAACCTGCCCGATCTCGTCGTCAAGGAAGTTAATGGTTCGGGCGGATACGGCATGCTTGTGGGACCGCACGCCACGAAGGGACAGATCGAGGAATTCCGCCGCAAGCTCAAGGCGCATCCCGACAACTTCATCGCCCAGCCGACGCTGGCGCTATCGACCTGCCCGACATTCGTCGCTTCGGGCGTAGCGCCGCGTCATGTCGATCTGCGCCCCTTCGTGCTCTCCGGCGCCAAGGGTGTCGAGATCGTGCCGGGGGGCCTGACGCGCGTGGCGCTGAAAGAGGGCTCGCTGGTGGTGAATTCCAGCCAGGGCGGAGGAACCAAGGATACCTGGATTCTCGACGCCTGACCCCGGTTCGCCGCGCCGCGCTCCCTACTCCTTCTCTGACAGGTCCATTCCAGATGCTTTCTCGCACCGCCTCGAATCTCTACTGGCTTTTCCGCTATACCGAGCGGGCTGATTTCGTCGCGCGTATCCTCGACGCGACCATGCGTCTCGCAACCTTGCCGACAAGCTATTCCGGTGAGCGAAACGAGTGGGAGAGCGCGCTCGCGGTGGCAGGGAACACGGAAATCTTCCACCAGCACTATGACGCTGTGAACGAAGACACGGTCCGTGATTTCCTCGCCTTCTCGCCCCACAATCCATCCTCCATTAGAAGCTCCTTCGAATATGCCCGCACCAATGCACGTGCCGTGCGCACGGCGCTGACGGCGGAGATGTGGGAGACGATCAACGACGCCTGGCTCGAGTTGAAGAAGAGCAAGGGGGCGGAGATGGATCGGGACGCCTTCTCGGACTTCCTCGTCTTCGCCAAGAATGTGGCGCTGCATTTCGACGGTTCAGCCTACCGCACCATGCTGCGCAGCGATGCCTATTATTTCACCAGACTCGGTGCCGCGATCGAGCGCGCGGACAACACTGCGCGTATCCTCGATGTGAAGTACCACGTATTGCTGCCCGAGACGGAGCGGGTGGGCGGTTCGCTGGACTATTTCCAGTGGACCACGATCCTGCGCGAGGTGCAGGCGCACACGGCTTACCATTGGGTCTATCGCGAATCCGTTCGCCCCTGGCATGTGGCGGATCTGTTGATTCTCAACCGGCAGATGCCCCGTTCGCTCGCCTGCTGCTACGAATCACTGGTCCGCCATCTCGACCTCATCGCCGACATCTATGGACGGCGCGGACGCTCGCAGCGCCTGGCATCGACCATTTCGTCGCGTCTGGGGGCTGCGCGTATCGAAGAGGTGTTCGGTCACGGCTTGCATGAATGGGTCGAGGAATTCATTGTCGAGAATAATCGCCTCGGCAGCGAGATCGCGGAACAATATCTGATCTGACCCGCTTGCCGTCACGAGCGGGGACAACGCTTCCCGCATCCGCCATTCCCCCGGGAGAGACCATGCGCGTCCGCATCGAGCACGAGACCCACTACACCTATGATGGCCCGATCCGTGCCCTGATCCAGATTCTGCGGATGACACCGCGCGGGCACGAGGGCCAGCATGTCCGGCGATGGCGAATCGAGCCGAGCATTGACGGGCATCTGCGTCAGGACGAGGACGAACTCGGTAATATCGTGCATCATTTTTCTGCAGAGGGAGGCGCTGAATCGCTCACCTTGCGGGTCACCGGCGATGTCGAAACCGTGGATATGGGAGGCAGTGTCAGGGGCGCGGTCGCGCGCGCTCCGGATCTCTATTTCCTGCGTGAAACCGCGCTCAGCGAAACCGACGAACCGCTTCAGGTGTTTGCGCGGGAAGCCGCCGATCCGCGCGAGGGCGACGAGCTCGGCATGCTGCACCGGTTGATGAACGGCATCAACGCGACCTTGGCTTTCGATCCCGAGCCGACGCATGTACTCACCACGGCGCGCGAGTCCTTTGCCATGCGCACGGGTGTCTGCCAGGATCTCACCCATATCTTCATCGGATGCGCCCGCTATCTCGGCATCCCGGCGCGCTATGTGTCGGGCTATTTCGTCCGCGTCGATGGAGTCGTCGATCAGGATGCAGGACATGCCTGGGCGGAGGCGAAGGTGCCGGGACTCGGCTGGATCGGTTTCGATCCGGCCAACGGCATCTGTATTACCGATGCGCATGTGCGCGTGGCGATCGGGCTCGATTATCTCGGGGCGGCGCCGATCCGGGGAAGCCGATGGGGTGGCGGTGGCGAGAGCATGGCTGTAAACCTTCTCGTCAAGAATGCCGACGGCGAATCACAGAGCCAGTGGCAAAACCAGGGCTGAGCCCATTTCAGGGATCATCGAAGATGACCTATTGCGTCGGTCTCCTGCTCGAGCAGGGCATGGTGCTGATCGCGGATACGCGCACCAATGCCGGACTCGACAATGTTTCCACCTTCCGCAAGCTGACACTCGTCGACAGGCCTGGAGAGCGCGTGCTCGCCCTTGCCGCTTCGGGCAACCTGTCCATGTCGCAATCGGTCGTCGGCCTGCTGCAGGAGGGCATCGAGAATCCGCAGACCGGGGAGGTCGAGCGGCTTGACGATGCGCCGAGCATGTTCAAGGCGGTCCAGCTCGTCGGGCGCGCGGTTCGCCAGGTGCGTGCCGTTTACGAACCCGGGCTCAAGGAGGCCAATCTTCATTTCGATGTGGCGTTCCTCTTCGGCGGCCAGATTGCAGGCGAGCCGATGCGGCTGTTCATGGTCTACGCCGCCGGCAATTTCATCGAATGCGGGCAGGATGCACCGTTCCTGCAGGTTGGCGAGCACAAATACGGCAAGCCGATCCTTGATCGCGCCGTCGCCTTTGACAGTGATCTCTATGACGGTCTCAAGATCGGGCTGATCTCGATGGATTCAACCATGCGTTCGAATCTCGGCGTCGGTTTGCCAATCGATATCGCCGTCATCCGCCGGGATGCTCTCGAATTCGAACTCGTGCATCGCATCGAGGCGGGGGAGACGTATTTCCACGATCTGCGCGAACGCTGGTCAGCGGCGCTGCGCGCGGCGCATATGGCGATCCCGCGACCGCCCTATGGCCAGAAGCGCTGACGCCTGTTCCCTTTTCAGTCGATCAGCGGTGCGTCTGTACGCGCCTGCAATTCCTCGCGAGACAGACCGGGGATCATCTCCACCAGCCTGAAACCCTCCGGCGTGACATCGATCACGGCGAGGTTGGTGTAGATGCGCTTCACCACGCCCGGCGCCGTCAGCGGATAGCTGCAGCGGCGCACGAGGCGCGGTCGTCCGTCCTTGGTGGTGTGCTCCATCACCACCCAGATCCGTTTTGCCCCGGCGGAGAGATCCATGGCGCCACCAACCGCCGGCGCCATGTCGCTGCCACCGGTGGACCAGTTGGCGATATCTCCGTTCTCGGCCACTTCGAAGGCGCCGAGAACACACAGATCGAGATGGCCGCCGCGAATGATGGCGAAGCTGTCGGCCTGATGCACATAGGCGCCGCCCTTGCGCAGGGTCACGCGCTGCTTGCCCGCGTTGATCAGCCAGGGATCGTCCTGCTCGGGCGTGGGGGCAGGACCCATGCCGACGATGCCGTTCTCCGAATGGATCACGACCTCGCGCTCGTCGGGCACGTAATCGGCGACCATGGTCGGCATGCCGATGCCGAGATTGACATACCAGCCCTCCGGGATGTCATCGGCGACACGGGCGGCCATCGCCTTGCGGTTCAGGGGCGTCCAGGCCTGGGCACCTGCGGCTCTCGTCATCGTCTCGCTCATTGTTCTTTCTCCAGAGGCGACCATGTCATGGTGTCTCTCATTGCGTGTCGCGCGGCGCGTGCAGAACCCGATCGACATAGAGCCCCGGCGTTCCGATCAGATCGGGCGCGAGCTCGCCCAGGTCACGGATATGGTTGGTCTGTGCGATCGTCAGCTTGCCTGCCGTGGCCATGACGGGATTGAAATTCCGGCCGCTGGCCCGATAGGTGAGGTTGCCCCAGCGATCCGCCTCCCAGGCTTCCACGAGGGCGACATCGCCGGGCAGGGCGTGTTCGAGCACATAGGTGCGTCCGTCGATCTCACGCACTTCCTTGCCTTCGGAAAGCAGGGTGCCGACCGCCGTGGGCGTATAGAATGCCGGGACACCGGCGCCCGCAGCGCGCAGCCGCTCGGCGAGGGTGCCCTGGGGCACGATCTCCAGCTCCAGCTTGCCCGCCGCGTAGAGTTCCTCGAAGACAACGGATCCGACGCTGCGCGGAAAGGTGCAGATGATCTTGCGCACCCGGCCCAATTCCATCAGCCGCGCCAGTCCTTCACGACCGGTTCCCGCATTGTTGGACACGACCACGAGATCAGTAGCTCCGGTTTCGATCAGACCTTCGATCAGCGTATCGGGCTGGCCGACAGAGCCGAAGCCGCCCATCAGGACTGTGGATCCGTTCGCGATGCCCTGCATCGCGCCTGCGAGGTTCCTTACGATTTTGTCGATCATGGCGTCGCGGCTCTTTTCAAGCGGCCGCTTCGGGCGGCGGCCTCCGCGTGCATACTGCGCAAGCCGATGCCGCAAGTCGACGCGCCCCTCGCACACTCGCCTTTGGCGTTTTGCCGAAGGCGGGCACCCGGGTCTCAGCCTTCCGCCGGGCCACCGCCGCTGGTGGCGTTGTTGAGGCTGCGCGCGAGGCGCTCGATGCGCTCCGATGCGCTGACAATCGCCTTGGCGAAACGCTCCTCGCTCTCATGCGTGCGGGCATCCCCGTTGGCGACGAGGTCCTTCAGTTCGGCGACTTCCGCTTCGAGCTTGCCGGCCTTGCCGCGCAGCTCCGAGACCTCGTCTGCGATGGTGAGCGCCGCCATGACCTGAAGGCGCATGTCACCGATCTCGCCGAACGATTCCCGCATCTGGCCGATACGCGCGTCCAGAAGCCGCGCCAGCCCTTCGAGATGGTCCTCCTCACCATCGGCGCAGGCCATGCGATAGGTCTTGCCGGCAATGTTCACCGTCACCTGTGGCAATGCGCTCTCCTTCATCGATGATTGGCGTCGAGGCCGGGTGCGCTGCGGTCCTGATGGGCCAGAACCTCCTCGATCGCCGTGATGGCGCGTTCTACCCGGCGCGAGACGTCAAGCGTCGCCGATTCGACCTTGCCGAGGCGGTCGGCAGCACCGTCGAGCTCGACGGCGAGGCGCGCCCTGTCGTCCTGCATGATCTGCAGTTCGGTTTCGAGGTCGCCGCGCGCATGATCCACTGCCAGGCGACGGTTCACTGCAGCCTCGATCATGCCGAGCGAAGTGTCGAGCCGACGGAGTGCCTCTTCGAGCGGATTACTCATTACGCGAGCCTTTCCCCTTAGGTGCCTGCAAGGTAAGGCTTCATGGCCCTGCTCGCAAGCACTCAGAGTACGCGCGGCCCGCGTCCCGGGATCAGCGTTTGATTTCGATCTCGACGAAGACGATCGGTGCGCTCGAATTGTTCACGATGTTGTGTTCGACGCCACAGTGGCGGGCGTAGCTCTCGCCGGCCCGGATTGGATATTCGCGCTCGCCATCCTCATCAACGACCGTGAGAGTCCCGCCCTGCACAGGCACCACGGCATAGGGATAGGCATGCCGGTGCCACCCCGTTTCCGTTGCAGGCTCGAATGTCCAGCGTGTAACGCGCATGACTGCGTCTTCGGCCTGCAATTCTGCCAGCGCCTTGCGCATGGGTGACCCTCCCGGTTCGCTGCAATCTGCAGCCTTGGTATTTCGCCGTGCATTTCGCTTTTGTGAAACGCCTTACATTACGAAAAGTTCACGCCCCGGTGAAACCCGTGTAAGCCGCCATACGTAATCTCCGTGAGTAATCAAAACCGACACCGACGATCCTGAACGGAGATTGTACGCATGCAATTCACGAGCTTTACCCGCAAGAGCGCCGGCTTCATGGGCGCTGTTGCCCTGACCGCACTTGTCGCGGGCGCCGGCATCAGCGGTTTCACGGCGCAGAATTCCGTGATTGCCGAGCCGCTGCGTCTCGAACAGCCGGTCCAGATGCCGTCCTTCGCCGATGTCGTCGAGCGGGTCAGCCCGGCTGTCGTTTCGGTGCGTGTCGAGATCACCGCAGCCGAAGCGAGGCCGGCCCAGACACCGCGCGGCGGGCCTGATCAGCGTGGTGGGCCCGGCCAGCAATTCGGCATGCCGGATCTCGATCCGGACCACCCGCTCTACGAGTTCTTTCGCCGCTTCGAGGAATTCGGCTTCGGGCCCGGCCCGCGCGGCCAGCAGCCCGCCCCTCAGCCTCCACCCCGGCGAGCCTCGCAGGGGTCCGGCTTCTTCATTTCGGGTGATGGCTACGTCGTCACCAATCATCATGTCGTGCGCGACGCCAAGACCGTCGAGGTGATGCTCGATGACGGCAGCACGTTTGCGGCGGAGGTCGTGGGCAACGATCCACGTACGGATCTCGCCTTGCTGAAGATTGATGCGCCGGACGAGGACTTTCCCTATGTCGAACTTGCCGGCGAGCGCAGCCGCATCGGTGACTGGGTTGTTGCGATCGGGAACCCGTTCGGATTGGGTGGGACGGTCACGGCAGGAATCATCTCCGCGGAGGCGCGGGATATCGGCGCCGGACCGTATGACGAGTTCCTGCAGATTGACGCACCGATCAATCGCGGGAATTCCGGCGGCCCGACCTTCAATCTTGCAGGTGAGGTCGTCGGTGTGAACACGGCGATCTTCTCGCCATCGGGAGGCAATGTCGGCATCGCCTTCGCCATTCCGGCTCATGTCACGAACGACGTCGTGACGGCGCTGATGGAACAGGGTGAGGTGATCCGGGGTTATCTCGGCGTGCAGATCCAGCCGGTGACGGAGGATATCGCCGAGGCCATGGGGCGCGATGATACGCAGGGCGCGCTCGTCGCCCAGCCACAGCCGGACAGCCCCGCCGACGAAGCCGGGCTCGAAGCGGGCGACATCATCCTCTCCGTGGATGGCGAGAGGATCGCCGACCATCGCGCCTTGTCCCGTCGGATCGCGGATATCGATCCCGGCACGACGATCACGCTGGAGATCGTGCGGCGCGGTGACGTGCGCGAAATCAGTGTCGAGATCGGGCGTCTCAGCGACGCCTGATCCGAGGAGGTCGGGTCGCAAGCCTGGGGCAATGCCCCCCAGCTCCCGGTGCGCGGCCCGACCTTTCCTTTTGCGCGCTCGCCAAAAGCCGAGCTTACGCTACAATCGCGCCATGAAGATCCTGATCATCGAAGACGACCAAGAGGCTGCCGCCTATCTCGCCAAGGGTTTGCGTGAGGCCGGCCACGTCACCGACATCGCCCATGACGGGCTCGATGGCTATGCACTCGCGGAAGCGGGTGGTCATGATGTGCTCATCGTCGATCGCATGCTGCCCAAGCTCGACGGGCTCTCGCTGATCCGCTCCCTGCGCGAGCAGGGGATCACCACGCCGGTTCTGATCCTTTCGGCCCTCGGACAGGTCGATGACCGGGTCAAGGGGTTGCGTGCGGGCGGTGATGATTACCTGCCCAAGCCCTACGCCTTCTCCGAATTGCTCGCGCGGATCGAAGTTCTGGCCCGGCGTGGGTCCGGTCAGGCGGAAGCCGAGCCGACCCGCCTTGCGGTTGGCGAGCTTGTTCTGGACCGGCTCTCGCGCTCGGTCACTCGCGCGGGTGAGGCCATTGATCTGCAGCCGCGCGAGTTTCGCCTGCTGGAATATCTGATGCGCCATACCGGGCAGGTGGTGACGCGTACGATGCTTCTGGAGAATGTCTGGGACTATCATTTCGACCCGCAGACCAACGTCATCGACGTGCATGTCTCGCGCCTTCGGGGCAAGGTCGATCGCGGGTTCGATCACGCCATGATCCAGACCGTTCGTGGCGCCGGCTACATGTTGCGTGAACCGGCGAGGGACCGCTGAGTGGGCGGCTTCCTCGACAGTCTCGGCAAGCTTCTGCGCACGAGCGCCTTCAAGCTCTCGGCCTTCTATCTTGTCATCTTTGCCGTGACGATCTTTCTCACGCTGGGCTACGTCACCTGGAACGCGCAACGCCTCGTCAATCAGCAGATGGTCTCGACCATCGAGGCCGAGATCACCGGTCTCGCCGAGCAATTCGAGCGTGGCGGCCTGCCGCGCCTGATCCGCAGCATCAATCGTCGCTCGCGCAGCCCCTCCGCTTCGCTCTATCTGATCACCACCCGCACCGGGCGCCCCGTTGCCGGCAATGTCGAGGCGGTTTCGACACGCCTGCTGGCGCAGCCGGGTCAGCATCGCATCAGCTACGAGCGGGTGAGCGGCGAGGACGGGATGCGGGTTCATCGGGCGCTCGTGCGGGTCTACCATCTGCCTGGTGGCAATCGTCTGCTCGTAGGGCGTGACATCGAGGAAAACGAGCGCATGCGCGACGTGGTGCGCCGCGCGTTCGTCTGGTCGCTGTTCTGGGTGTTTCTGTTCGGCGGCGTCGGCGGCTGGATGGTGGCCAAACGGCTGCTCGGGCGGGTTGAGGCGATGACGCTGACCACGCGCTCGATCATGGCGGGCGATCTGGGCGGTCGTCTGGCCATTGCCGGCACGGGCGACGAACTCGACCGGCTGGCCGAGAGCCTGAACACCATGCTCGGGCGGATCGAGGAACTTATGGCCGGGATGCGGCAGGTCTCCGACAACATCGCCCATGATCTCAAGACCCCGCTCACCCGTCTGCGCAACCGCGCCGACGATGCCCTGCGCGAGGCGCGCACGCCGGAGGAGTTGCGTACGGCGCTGGAAGGGGCGATCGAGGAGAGCGACAATCTGATCCGCGTGTTCAACGCACTCCTGATGATCGCGCGGCTCGAGGCCGGCAATGCCGGGGATCTGGTGCGTGATTTCGATGCTTCCGATATCGCCACCGATGTCGCCGAACTCTATGATGCCGTCGTCGAGGAAGCCGGCATGCGGCTTGATGCGCAGATCGCGCCGGATCTGCCGTTGCGCGGCTCGCCGGAGCTTTTGGCGCAGGCGTTGACCAATCTCATCGACAACGCTCTGAAATATGCCGTTCCGGATGGTGATGACGATGGGCAAGCAGTGATCCGCCTCGTCGCGGTGCGCGACGGCGCACGGGTGCGTATCAGCCTGCGCGATCACGGGCCGGGCATTCCCGAGGAAGAGCGCGAGCGGGTGCTGGGGCGCTTCATCCGCCTTGAGCATTCCCGTAATCGCCCAGGCTTCGGTCTCGGGCTTTCGCTCGTAGCGGCTGTGGCACGCCTGCATGGTGGTACGTTTCGCCTGGAAGACGGTGCACCGGGGCTCGTCGCGGTGCTGGATCTGCCTGTTGCCGGCAAGGGCTAGCCCGGCTCAATGGCTGCGGCGTTCCAGACGCATCCGCACCGGCCCATCCGGGCGCAGGGTCACCCGGTGCAGCGGCGCGACTTCCGGACCCTCCACCAGTGCGATATCCACCGCGCGCATCACCCGCGCCAGAATCAGGATGGCTTCCTGCATGGAAAAGCTCTGGCCGATACAGACACGCGGCCCGGCGCCGAAGGGCAGATAGCCGTAGCGCGGAATATCAGCGCGGCGTTCGGGCAGGAAGCGGCTGGGATCGAACAGATCGGGCGCATTCCAAAGGGTCTTGTGGCGATGCAGCACCCACGGCGCGATGGTGACGAGGGTGCCTTTCGGCACGCGGATCCCGGCGATCCTGTCGGGCCCCATCGCTTCGCGGCTCATGAAGGGCACCGGCGGGTAGAGCCGCATCGCCTCTTCCAGGACGGCGCGGGTATGGATGAGCTTGTCGAGTGCCTGCGGCGTGGCAGGGCCGTCGCCGAGAACGGCATCGGCCTCCGTGCGGATCGCCTGCGCCCATTCCGGCGCGCGGGCGAGCAGATAGAGGCTCCAGATCAGCGCATTGGCGGTGGTTTCGTGACCAGCGCCGATGAAGGTGACGATATTGGCCTGGACGGATATCTCGTCGAGCGGCTCCCCGGTCTCCGGATCGCGCGCCTCGAGCAGCAGGGTGAGCAGATCCCGCGGTGCATCCGCACCGCTCTCGATCAGGGTGCGGCGGCGGGTAATCAGTTCGCCGACCACCTCCTCGAAGAAGCGGATGGCCGGGCGGGCACGCAGGCGCCCGATCCGGGGCAGAAAATCGGGCATGCGCAGCACATCAAGCGGATCGATCGGGCCGACAGCCTCGAAGAATCGCGTGATCGCCCGCGACAGCGCATCCGGGTCGCGGTCGAGCCCGTGGGTGAAGATGGTACGCTCCAGCACGTCGAGCGTGACGCGGGTCATTTCCAGCGACATGTCGCGCTCGCGCGGCAGACGCCGCGTAAGGCGGGTGACGAGGCGCTGCGCGCTGTCATCCATGATGGAGAGAAAGCCGGTGACATTCCGCGCCGAGAATAATGGCGCGAGCGTGCGTCTGAGAAGCTTCCATTCATCGCCCTCGGCGGTCAGCAGACCCTCGCCGAGACCGGGCGCGAGCACGCGGCGTTGCAGGTCGTCCTTGCGGTAATTGGATGCGTTATCGAGCAGCACATGCCGGATCGCCTGCGGCTCGTTGAGCACGAGCACGCGGCCCATCACGCCCTTGCCGTAGAGGATCGGCTTTTCGAAATGCGCCTTCGTCCAGGTCGTCAGCGGGTTGCTGCGCGCGGCGGTAAGAAAACCTAAGAGATCGGGCGGGCGATTGCGCGGCGCGGGCGCGGGCGGGCGCAGGCCCGTGTCAGGCATCGCCATATTCGCTGGTTCGCCGATCGGGGCTGCTTGCGTCATAGTATTCTCCACGGCCTCGCGATTCGGGCCGAACGACCTATCATGTGGGGCGTTGACAGTGCGGGAGGAAGAGCATGGCTGAAAACGAGACCCGTATCGAGACCGACAGCTTCGGCGAGATCGCCGTCCCGGCCGATCGCTTGTGGGGCGCGCAGACGCAGCGCTCCCTCCAGAACTTCCGCATCGGAGCAGAGCGCATGCCGAGGCCGATGGTGCGCGCGCTCGGGCTGGTGAAGCGCGCGGCGGCACGCACCAATCACACCCTCGGCCTGCTCGATGCGAAAATCGCCGATGCCATCGTCACCGCGGCGCAGGAGGTGGCTGACGGCAAGCATGACGCGGAATTTCCCCTCGTCGTCTGGCAGACGGGCTCGGGCACCCAGTCCAACATGAACGCCAACGAGGTGATCGCCAACCGCGCCAACGAGATGCTCGGCGCCGGGCGCGGCGTGAAAGCGCCGGTCCATCCCAACGATCACGTCAATATGGGCCAGTCCTCCAACGACACCTTTCCCACCGCGATGCATATCGCCGCCGTCGAGGAGATCCATCACAGCCTGCTGCCGGCCCTCATGCATCTTTACGAAGCGCTTGCCGGCAAGGCGGAGGAATTTTCCGATATCATCAAGATCGGGCGCACCCATATGCAGGACGCCACCCCGATCACGCTGGGGCAGGAATTCGGCGGCTATGCCGCGCAGATCGCCCATGCGATCGGGCGGATCGAGGCGAGCCTGCCGGCCATGCTCGACCTCGCCCAGGGCGGCACGGCCGTCGGCACCGGGCTCAACGCCCATGCCGATTTCCCCGAAGGCTTTGCACAGGAAATCGCGCGCCTGACGGATCTGCCCTTCGAGACGGCGCCGAACAAGTTCGAGGCGCTGGCGAGCCACGATGTCTTCGTCTTCGCCCATGGGGCATTGACCGCGCTCGCCACCGGCCTGTTCAAGATCGCCAACGACATCCGGTTGCTCGGATCGGGCCCGCGCTCGGGGCTGGCGGAACTGTCGCTGCCGGAGAACGAGCCCGGCTCCTCGATCATGCCGGGCAAGGTCAATCCGACCCAGGCGGAGGCGCTGACCATGGTCTGTGCGCAGGTCATCGGCGCCAACCAGACGATCGCCTTCGCCGCCTCGCAGGGGCATCTGGAGCTCAACGTGTTCAAGCCGGTGATCGCCTTCAACATGCTCCAGAGCATCCGGCTGCTGGCCGACAGCGCGCGCAGCTTTACCGATAACTGCGTCACCGGCATCAGCGCCAACCGCGAGCGCATTGGCGATCTGCTGGAACGCTCGCTGATGCTCGTCACCGCGCTCGCGCCGACGATCGGCTACGACGCCGCCGCCGATATCGCCAAAGCGGCCCACAAGAAAGGCACCACCCTGCGTGAGGAAGCGCTCGCTTCCGGCAAGATCTCGGCGGAAGATTTCGATACCATCGTGCGCCCGCAGGACATGATCGCGGCGAAGGCGCCGAAGACGAAGAGGTGAGGCGATGAACGGCGGGGTCGTCAATCTGCGTCAGTTCAGGAAACGCAAGGCGCGCGCGCAGGCCGAGCGCGAGGCCGCGGACAACCGGGTGAAATTCGGTCGCAGGAAGAGCGAGAAGCAGATCACCGAGAGCGAACGCGCCCTAGACACGGCCCGGCTCGAAGGCCATCGCCTCCGTGCACGGGATGATGACGGCGCCGATGATGCCGGGCCCGGCAATGACTGACCGGCCGCGCGGGGTCATCAAGCGTTCCATCGCCATTGCCGGCCACCGCACCTCGATCTCGCTAGAGGAGCCGTTCTGGGAGGAGCTGCGCCGCATTGCCTCGGCGCGGGGTATCGCCTTGCAGAAACTCGTCGCTGAGATCGATGCGGGGCGCGCGGGGGAGAATCTCTCCTCGGCTCTGCGGGTCCATGTGCTCGAAGAGCTGCGCGCGGCGCGGGAGGCAGCGCCGGGCCCCGGTGATGAAGTTTGACCAGAGGGTCGCGAGCGGCTAAACGCGCCGGCTCGACAGACGGGTAGGGGTTGCAAAATGGCCGGGATCAATCAGCGAATCGCGCAGGAACTCGGGGTGCGCCCGGACCAGGTGAGCGCGGCGGTGGCGCTGATCGACGAGGGCTCCACGGTGCCGTTCATTGCGCGCTACCGGAAGGAGGCGACCGGCGGCCTCGATGATGCACAGCTGCGCGATGTCGATGAGCGGCTGGCCTATCTGCGTGACCTCGAAAAGCGCCGCGCGGCCATCCTCGAGAGCATTGAATCCCAGGGCAAGCTCGACGATGCTCTGCGCGCGCGCATCCTTGAGGCCGAGACAAAGGCGCGTCTGGAGGATCTCTATCTCCCCTTCAAGCCCAAGCGCCGCACCAAGGCGCAGATCGCCCGCGAGGCCGGGCTCGAACCGCTGGCCGATGCGCTCTGGAGCGATCCGTCGCAGGACCCGCAGGCGCGGGCGCAAGGCTTCATCGATGAAGCCAAGGGCGTCGCGGATGCGAAGGCTGCGCTGGAGGGCGCGCGCGCCATCATCGCGGAACGGCTGTCGGAAGATGCCGAGCTGATCGGGAAGCTGCGCGAGCGCTATTGGGTGGAAGGCGTGCTCACCGCGAAGGTGCGCTCCGGCAAGGAGCAGGCGGGGGCGAAATTTTCGGATTATTTCGATTATGCGCAGCCGCTGTCGAAGCTCCCGGCGCATCGCGTGCTCGCGCTCTATCGCGGCGCGAAGGAGGAGGTGCTCGATCTCGGCTTTCGCGAGAGCGCGGAGGAGGTGGTCGGGCGGATCGGGCCGATGGCGCTCGCTATCGCCCATCACTGCCGCATCCGCGACGAGGGGCGTCCGGGCGATGACTGGCGCATGCAGGCGATCGGCTGGGCCTGGCGCACCAAGCTCTCGCTCTCCATCGAGCTCGATTTGCGCCAGCGTCTGTGGAACGCCGCCGAGGATGCGGGCGTGCGCGTCTTTGCCGAGAACCTCCGCGACCTGTTGCTCGCCGCGCCCGCCGGCGCGCGGGTGACGATGGGGCTCGACCCGGCCTATCGCACCGGCGTCAAGGTTGCGGTCGTCGACGCCACCGGCAAGGTGGTCGCCACCGATGCGGTCTATCCGCATGAACCACAAAAGCGCTGGAACGAGGCGCTGGCGAGCCTGTCGCGGCTCGTCGAGGTGCATGATGTGAGCCTCATCGCCATTGGCAACGGCACCGCCTCCCGCGAGACCGACAAGCTTGCGGGGGAGCTGGTGGCGGGGATGAAGGGGCGTAATCTCACCAAGATCGTCGTCTCGGAAGCGGGCGCCTCGGTCTATTCGGCCTCGGCCTATGCCAGCCGCGAATTGCCAGATCTCGACGTCTCCCTGCGTGGCGCGGTCTCGATCGCACGGCGACTTCAGGACCCGCTGGCGGAACTCGTCAAGATCGATCCGAAATCCATCGGCGTCGGGCAGTATCAGCACGATCTCGCCGAGCACAAGCTCTCGCGCTCCCTCGACGGCGTGGTGGAGGATTGCGTGAATGCGGTGGGTGTCGAGGTCAACACCGCTTCTGCGCCTTTGCTCGCGCGGGTCGCCGGTGTGGGCGAGAGCGTGGCGCAGGCGATCGTCGCCCATCGCGATGCGCATGGGCGCTTTGGCGCGCGCAAGGCGCTGTTGAAGGTGGCGGGGCTGGGGCCCAAGACCTTCGAGCAATGCGCCGGCTTCCTGCGCATCCATGGCGGCGCTAACCCGCTCGACGCGTCCGGCGTGCATCCGGAGGCCTATCCGGTGGTCGAACGCATCATCAAGTGTACCGGCAAGGATCTGCGTGAGCTGATCGGCGATGCGCGCACCCTGCGCGGGCTGCGGCCCGAGCAATTCACAGATGAGGCTTTCGGCGTGCCCACCGTCTCCGACATCCTCGCCGAGCTCGAAAAGCCGGGCCGGGATCCGCGCCCGGAATTCAAGACGGCGAGCTTCAAGGAAGGCGTCGAGACGATTGGCGACCTGAAGCCCGGCATGGTGCTTGAGGGCGTCGTGACCAATGTCGCGGCTTTCGGCGCCTTCGTTGATATCGGCGTGCATCAGGACGGGCTGGTGCATGTCTCGGCCATGGCGAAGACCTTCGTGCGCGATCCGCGCAGCATCGCCAAACCCGGTGACGTGGTGCGGGTGAAGGTGATGGAGGTGGATCTGCCGCGCAAGCGTATCGCGTTGTCGATGCGTCTTGATGACGAGATCGGCGCGGAGCAGCCGCGAGGCGGCAAGCAAAACGGCGCGAAACCTTCATCGGGCGGTGGAGCCGATCAGGGCAGGGCGAGACCATCGCAGCGCCAACCGTCCAATGCGCTCCGCAAGGCTCCTCCTGAACGGGCCGAAGCAGGGGGCGCCATGGCCGAAGCGCTGCGCCGCGCCGCCGAAAAGGCGGGTTCAAAGAAGCCACGCTGATCGCGGCGGGTAGCGAGGGTGCTCAGTCGAACAGTTCCATGAACTTTCGATCAATCCTGTCCTTGGCGATCCAGGGAAGGCGACCGGGGAAGCTGAACCAGTTCCCGCGTGAGGCAACTGCGCGACCGTCGGCGCTGGCGATCAGCATCAGCCATTGGCGTTGCGGAATATGTGGCGTCAGCGCCTCGCCGCGCGCCAGTGCGCGGATGTTGCGCGCCAGGGCCGGGCCCTGTCTGACGGCGAAGACGCCGGCCTTGGGACGCGGATGTGCGGGCATGGTGGCGCAATCGCCGACGGCGAAGACATTTCCCTGCCCCTGCACGCGAAGCATTTCGTCGATGGCGAGGAAGCCGTCCGGGGTTCGTGCCAGATCGCCCTCGGCCAGGACCGCAGGCGCCTTGGCATGGGAGGAGACGAGCACCGCTTCGGCATCAAGTCGCGACCCGTCCGCAAGCCGTGCGCCTGTCTCGTCAATCTGCGCGACAGGCACATTCTCGTGTAGCGCGATTCCGGCCCGCGCGAGGGCGCGACGCAGGAAGAATCGGGCGAGCGGGTTGATCTCCGGGGTGACGCCCTCCGCCGTGGCGAGCATGATCTGCGGCCTCGGCCCCGTCGTGCATTCCCGTTCGAGCCTGTAGCGCAGCGCGAAGGCGAGGCAGACGCCGGCGGCACCACCGCCCACGACGAGGAGGCGTCGCGGGCCGGTCGCCTCCCGGAGCCGCGCGATCAGCGCCTCCAGCTTGCCGAGCAGGTCTCCGATCGGTTTCACTGCTAGGGCATGCTCGCGTGCCCCGGCGATGGCATCGAGATCCGGCGTGATGCCGATATCGATCGAGGCGATATCGAAGGCCAGATCCACGCCGCTATCGAGGGTGATGCGGTTCTGCGCGCCGCAGAACCCGACGGCGCGGGCGCGAATGAAGCGCGCATTCGCCCGCCGCGCGAGCCGCACGAGATCGATATGCATCTCGGCGCGGCTGTAGAGGCCCGCCACATGGCCGGGCAGCATGCCGGAATAGGGCGACTCGCGCTCAGGCGATACGAGCGTGATCGTCAGGCCCGGTTCCGGATCCACCGCCAGACTCCGCAACGCCAGGGCATGGGCATGCCCGCCCCCGACCAGCACCAGATGCGTCATGGCTGCGATCTGTTCAAGCGGACGTGCCTTCCGTCAGATATTTTTTCGCCAGTACCTTTCCTTCTTCGACCGCTGGCTGATCGAACGGGTCGATGCCAATCGCATAGCCGGTCAGGATGGTCTCCAGCATGAAATGCATCAGCAGGGCACCCAGATTCTCCTCGTCGAGACGATCGACATGGATGGTGCGGGTCGGTCGATGATTGTGCGCCAGCGTATCCGCCGTAGCACGACCCTGCGCCGCAACGAGGTCACCGATGGTCTTGCCGGCAAAGCCCGGCTCGCCCGCGCGTTCCGCCAGATCCTTGTCGATCATGGGGCCCTTGCCGAGACAATCGGTCGTGATCACGGTGAAGATCTTGTCGTTGGGGCCGGCCAGATAGAGCTGTAACTGGCTGTGCTGATCGACGGGTCCGATGGCGGCGATGGGCTGCGAGCCCTTGCCGTCCTTGCCGAGACTCTCGGCCCAGAGCTGCACCCACCAGCGCGTGAAACGCTCCAGCTTGTCGGCATAGGCCATGGTGACGACGCTCGCCTTGCCTTCGAGCGAAGCCGCCGTCATCAGGGCCGCCCCGAGCGCGACGGGAATCTCGCCGGCGGCAACATCACCCGCCCGGATCGGCGCGTACACGGAAGCCGCGCCCTTGCGGATGGCGCGGATATCGAGGCCGAGTACTGCGGCTGGCAGCAGCCCGACATTGGTCAGGGCCGAATAGCGTCCGCCTATGCCGGTGTGATGCTCGAGAAAGGCGCAGCCCTCCGGTTCGAGCAGATCGCGCAGGGCATTCTTCGTCCCGTCCCGGCGTGGCTCGGAGAGGCCGATGACATGGTCAGCGATGGTCAGCCCGCCATCCTTGAGAGCGCTCATCACGGCCATGCTCTGCATCAGCGTTTCGCCCGTGCCCCCGGATTTCGAAATGGCGGCGAAGCGCGTGGTGGTCAGGGGAAGCGCTTCGAGCGCCCTCCCGAAGGTAGCCGGGTCGAGATTGTCGAAGAAATGGACGCGTGGCTCCCGGCTGAAGCGACCAACACCCGGAATCATGTAGTCGGCCAGCTGCGCCAGGGTCTGGCCGCCGAGGCTGGAGCCTCCGGTGCCCAGGAAGACCACGTCGCTGGCGCCATCGCGCAGCTTGCGTGCAGCCTCCTCCACGGGGCCAAGATCGGCGGTATCCTCGGGGAGAGAGAGCAGCGGCAGATTGCCGGAGCGTTCCTCGTCGCGCAGGCGTTTCAGCTCCGTCTCGGTTACGGACAGGGCCGCCTCTATCGCTGTCTTCGGGATGCCCGCGCCGCCCATATTGGTGCCCATCGCGCGTTCGATCGATTGCCGCAAGCTCATGCTGTCAGACCTCCTTGATTGAAAGCTGATCGTGACGCGTCGAGCCCCTGCTTCCAATGAGGGAAAACCCTGTCGCGCACGATGGAGTCACCGCGACAACGCTTTTGCGCTCCCAAAGGATGCATGCTCGCCTGATGGCGCTCACACCGTGGCCAGGCCTTCCGGACGCCCGGCAATGACCACGAGCATTCGCCCATCACCCAGAACACGGGTCGCCGCGCGCATCACATCTTCGCGCGTGACCGCCGATACCAGCGCATTGCGGCGAGTGATATAGTCGATACCGAGTCCTTCAAAGGCGATCTGAGCCAGCTGCTGGGCAATCTTGGTGGAGGTGTCGAAACCAAGAGGGTAGGAGCCCGTCAGATAGGCCTTGGCTTTGGTCAACTCTTCTTCACTCGGGCCGTCCGTCTTCAGCTTGTCGATCTCTGCAGCAATGACGTCGAGGGCTTCGACGACGCGCTCGTTTTTGGTGGCGGTGAATCCCCACGTCATCGCGGCTGCCCGCAGACTGACGAGACCGGTGCCAACGGAATAGGCGAGGCCGCGCTTCTCGCGCACTTCCTGGAACAATCGCGAGGTGAACACGCCGCCGCCCAGAATGTGGTTGAGCACGAAGGCCGGGATGAAATCCGGATCGCGCCAGCCGATCCCGTTCATGCCGAAGCGGATCACCGATTGCGGCACGTCGAGATCGACGACATGGCGCGTGCCGAGCCCGGCAATGCTCGCCACTTGCGGCTTTTTGATCCGAGCTGTCGCGGGAAGGTCGCCGAACACTCCGTCCACGAGCGCGATCACCTGTTGTTCGTCGAGGGCACCGACCACGGCAACGCAGAGGTTGTCGCGGGCGATCAAACGTTCATGGGCATCGACGAGATCAGCACGGCTGATCGCTTCAACGCTCTCCAGCGTGCCGCCATTGGGCAGGCCGTAGATGTGGCCGGGAAAGGCCTGGGTGAAGAAAGTCTTCGTCGCGCGCACGCCGGGATCGTTCATCTGGTATCGGATGCCGGCGAGCGTCTGTGCGCGCACGCGGGCGATCGCCTCGTCATCGAAACGCGGCTCCACGAGGGCGAGGCGCGCGAGTGCAATGGCCTCGTCAAGATTGCGAGTCAGGGTGCGCAGGCCGCCGGAAATGGAATCCTGACCGGCACTGAACGAAAGCTCGATGGCTGATGCTCCCAGTTTCTCCTGATAGGCGTCGGACGGGTAAGGGCCTGCCCCCTCGTCCAGCAATTGCGCGGTCATCTGCGCGATTCCCGGTCGCTCTATCGGATCCTGAGAAGCGCCCCCTTCGAAGACGAAGGACATCGCAGCGACGGGGACCACCTCGGAATGCACGCGCCAGACCTCGATGCCCGACGGCGTGACGATCATCTCGGCCCGGGCCGGGGCGGTGGAAACGGGTTCGACGGCGATGGTCATGCGGTCCTCTCGCAACAGCGGAAACGGGCAGGGAAGGAGGCGGCGCTCAGCCGGCCTTGAGCAGGTGGCCGGTGACCGCACGGCGCGGCACGAGATAGCGCCTTGCAACTTCGGCCAACTCGGCATGCGTGACCGCTTCGATATCAGCCGGCCAGCTGCGCACCGAATCGATGGTCTCGCCGATGGCCAGCGCGGCGCCGTAGATGCGCGCCATCGAGGTCTGGCTGTCGGCGGCATAGGTCGTCTCGGCGATGAGCTGGGTCTTGGCGCGGGCGATGGATTTTTCATCCAGCGCCTCGTCCACGATCCCGGCAATGGCGCGGTCGAGCATGTCCTCAAGCTGATCGAGGCTCACTTCCGGCGTCGGCACCGCGTAGACGGCAAAGCGCGTCTCATCGACCGCGGAGGACATGTACCAGCCCCCGGCATTCACCGCCACGCCGCGTTCGAGCACAAGCTTGCGATACAGATAGGATGTCGGCCCACCGCCGACCAGCTCGGCCAGAACCTCCAGCGCAAAGGCATCGCGCCCCTGGGCGGTGAGCGAGGAGGGGGCGAGATACATGCGCTGCAACAGCGGCTGCTCCACGCGGGGATCGGCAACGGCGACGCGGCGCATGGCGCGCGGCTCCGGCTCGCGAGGGCGGATGCGCTGTGGCCGCGCTCCGCGCGGGGTGATCCGCCCGTAACTGGCATCTGCAAGCCGGCGTACCTCGTCCTCGGCAACGTCACCGGCCACGACCAGGATCGCGTTTTCGGGCGTGTAGAAGCGCTTGTAGTAATCGAGAGCGTGCGCCCGATCGAGTGCCTCGATCTCATGCATCCAGCCGATGATCGGGATGCCGTAGGGATGATGCACGAAGAGCGCGGAGGCCATAGCCTCGGAGAGCTGCGCGCCGGGATCGGTCTCCACGCGCATGCGGCGCTCTTCGAGCACCACGTCACGCTCGGGCGCGACGACATCATCCGCCAGCATCAGATTGGCCATCCGGTCGGATTCGAATTCCATCATCGTCGCCAGATGCTCCTTGGCGACGCGCTGAAAATAGGCCGTGTAATCGTATGAGGTAAAGGCGTTCTCCTGCCCGCCCAAACCCGAGACGACCTGAGAGAATTCACCGGCGGGATGACGCTCGGTGCCCTTGAACATCAGATGCTCGAGAAAGTGGGCGATCCCTGACTGGCCGATCGGATCGTCTGCCGAGCCGTTGCGGTACCAGATCATGTGCGTGGCCACTGGCACCCGGCGATCGGAAATGACAACGAGGTCAAGGCCGTTATCGAGTTGGAATGATGCGATCTCCGGTCCCGTGTCGTCGGATAGCGGGGCTTGGCGGCGCGCAGCGGAAAGGACGGGAGTATCGGTCATGCAGGCCTCGGGCAGGGAGCTCGGGAAGGGAAAAAGAAAACGAGCCGCCACAGAGCGACTCGTTGAAAGATAGGCATTGCCGTACGTTTCGGAAAGCCCCTCGGGCTCAGTCCGCCGGTGCGGGCTGCAGAAAATCGGCGGGCGGATCGGTTAGGTAGCGCCGGGTCAGCCCCTGTGGTGCGTCGGATTCTTCTCGCGCGAAAGAGCGCAATTCGTCCGGCGTCATGATGTAGGTCTCGTCGTCCCTATGCTCCTCGAACTCCCCGCGCCCACGAGCTCCGGCGCGACGGAATGAACGGACTTCCTCGATCGTCATGCGATCGATGTCCTGATTCGTGCCGATACGCATGTCGCGGTCAAAGCGCTCGAGGCGAGCGGCCTCCGCCTGGCGACGGGCGCGGTCACTGGCATCGTCCGGCCAGCGCGGATCTTCGCGAAGGGCTTCAGCGCTCGCAGGAGGCGGCAAGTCGCGTGCGGGCGGTACGACAAGAGGCGCGCGCTCACGATATTCGATCTGGGGTCGCTCAGGAGAAATGACTCCGATCGAACCGAGCAGATTGCGCATGAACTCACCTTCCTGCGCCAGGGCCGGCGCCGGCGCGAGGACAAGGCCGGCTAGCATTGCGCCGGCGAGAAGGCCTGAGCGGTGCATGGCAGTCCTGTTCTGCGTGGAACGCGTCTTCATATCGATACCCCTGCTTCCATTCCGGGAGCGCTGCCTGGTGCGTCACTCACCCGCAATCACGGCCATCTTGTGACGTTTCGGTTTGCGCCAGCTACGCGCGCGCCCGTCTGCCCTCGAGCACGAAGGAGTCATAGACGAGACCGAGCACGCCCGCAACGATGGCCGCATCCGCAACGTTGAAGACGTACCACGAGAAGCTGCCGAAGAATACGTGGACGAAATCGAACACGGCGCCATAGGCGGTGCGGTCGATGGCATTGCCGATCGCGCCACCCACGATCAGTGCGAGCGAGATCGCGAGCAAACGATGCGGGGTCCGCAGCATCCAGATCCCCAGCCCCAGCGCCGCTGCGAGCGAGAAGACGATGAGCCCCCAGCGCCCGAGTTCCGTCTCCTGCTGGAACAGGCCGTAGGAGATGCCGCGATTCCAGACCGTGATCAGCTCCACGAAAGGCGCCAACCGCACCGGCTCGTGGAGGAAGAGGTCGAAGACGAACAGCAGATACAGTTTCGTCGCCTGGTCGAGCCCCAGCGTGACGAGAGCAACGATGATGGACAGGCGTGTGGCGCTCATGCGCTCCCCGTGGCTGGAATCACGTGTCGATATGCCCGTTCGCGCCTGCGATCGCAAGCGGCTCTGCATCAACAATACACAGACTGTGCCGCGTCTTCATGAAAAGCCATGCCATGACTTGCCACCAAGCGGGAAGGTAGTGCATCGGCCTCATGCACAAACCCTTCCTGCGCATCTGCAGGATCTTGTGCATCTTGTGTTTCCGTGTCGCAGGCTTAAGGTCCGGCGGGTTGATGCGGGAGATGACAGATGAGTCTCAAGGTTGCGGTGCAGATGGATCCGATCGACGCGATCAGGATCGCCGGCGATACGACATTCGCGCTCCTGCTCGAGGCGCAAAGGCGCGGGCATGAGCTGCACTATTACACGCCTGATCACCTTTCCATGCGCGACGGGCAGGTCGTGGCCGGGTTGCAGATTCTGAGTGTCAAGGATGTGCAGGGCGAGCATGCGGAGCTCGGGCCGCGCGTGCGCACGCCGCTCGATGCGATGGATGTGGTGCTGATGCGCCAGGATCCGCCCTTTGATCTCTCCTATATCACGGCGACGCATCTGCTCGAGCGCATCCATCCGCGCACGCTGGTGGTGAACGATCCCGCCAACGTGCGCAATGCGCCGGAAAAAATCTTCGTCACACTCTTCCCCGAACTGATGCCGCCGACCCTGATCAGCCGCGACAAGGACGAGATCCAGGATTTCCGTAAGGAACACGGCGCGGTGGTGATGAAGCCGCTGCACGGCCATGGCGGCGCTGCGGTCGTGCGGCTGATGCCGGATGATCCGAATTTCGGCTCGCTGTTCGACATGTTCGCCGTCACCTTCCGCGAGCCCTGGGTGATCCAGCGCTTCCTTCCGCAGATTACCGAGGGCGACAAGCGCATCATCCTCGTCGATGGCGAGGCGCGCGGCGCCATCAACCGGGTGCCGGCAGTCGGCGATATCCGCTCCAACATGGTGCGCGGCGGCGCGGCGACGACGACGCAGTTCACGCCCCGTGAACGCGAGATCTGCGCAAGGATCGGCCCGCATCTGCGCGATATGGGCCTGATTCTCGTCGGCATCGACGTGATCGACGGCAATCTCACCGAGATCAACGTCACTTCGCCCACGGGTATCCGCGCCATCGCCAATCTCGGCGGCCCGGATCTCGCGGTGGATGTGTGGGAGAGCATCGAGGCCAAACGCTCGGCAGGCGGGGAGGGTGTCTGATGATCGATCCGGCATTGTTCAAGGACGAGGCCATCGCGCCTGAAACCCGCGCGCTCAACGCGGAGATCGTCGAAAAGCTCTCGGCCCTGCCCGACCAGTGGTCGTTTCCCATCGATGTGGTGCGCAAGGCGCGGCGCGAGGGGCGAGGGCCGTTTCCCGCCCTGCCGCATTCCCCGCGCGCCCGCTGGATCGAGATCGACGGCCCGGCCGGGCCGATCGATCTGCGCATTCTTGCACCGAACGAGGTCCGCGCCGTCTACCTGCATATCCACGGTGGCGGCTGGACCTGGGGTTCGCCCGACGAGCAGGATCCGGAATTCGAGCGCCTCGCAGAGCAGGGCATCGCCACCGTCGCGGCAAGCTATCGGCTGGCGCCGGAAAACCCCTATCCCGCGGCTCCCGATGATTGCGAGGCGGCGGCATTGTGGCTCCTGCGCGAGGCGCAGGGCCTGTTCGGCACGCAGGTGCTGATGATCGGCGGCGAATCCGCTGGCGCGCATCTTGCCCTCGTCACCATGCTGCGCCTGCGCGACCGCCACGGGCTGAGGCCCTTTGCCGGCGCCAACCTCTTCGCTGGCTGCTACGATCTCGCCCTGACACCGAGCGTGCGCAACTGGGGGTCGGAGAAGCTGATCCTGAACGCGCGCGACATCACCCTTTTCGCGCAGAATCTCTGTGGCGATCACGACCGCGCCGACCCGGATCTCTCCCCGCTTCTGGCTGATCTCGCGGGCCTGCCGCCGGTACTGGTGAGCATCGGCACCCGCGACCCGCTCCTCGACGACAGCCTCTTCCTCGCCGCCCGCCTCGCCACCGCGAACGTCCCCATCGACCTCGCCATCTATCCCGGCGGCTGCCACATGTTCCAACGCTTCGGCATCCCGCTCTCCGAACAAGCGCTGACGCGCGTGGACGTGTTTTTCAGGGAGCGGGTGGGGTGAGCGACTGTCTTTCGCGTCAAGCGTCTTGCATCTGCCATGGCGTGCTGTCCCGGATGATTGCGTTGAGGATGGTG
>Ga0076929_100419_pt1 | contig 41295 bp, 35 predicted proteins | sample HotLakConUCCSL28_FD_87104 | JGI IMG/M metagenome (GOLD analysis project Ga0076929, IMG submission 87104) | Hypersaline microbial mat communities from Hot Lake, Washington, USA - Hot Lake Consortium UCC-SL28 (version 3) (version 3) | ecosystem: Environmental > Aquatic > Thermal springs > Hot...
CCCATGGGCGAGAACGGCAAACGCCTGCGCGGATCGGCGAAAGCCATCGCGCGCAAGCACGCCCTCACCGACCGGGCGCGCGCGGCCCTCAATGCCTGGCTGGCAGAGCCGGCGGCGCGGGAAGTGGCCTGAGGCGCAGGCCCGTCATCAGGCGCGCCAGCCCCGGCGGGCGCGCCGCCACAGCCGCCAGAGTTTGCGCCATCGCGGCACCTCGACGAGGCTTTCATAGGGCGCGTAGTCGCGCGCTTCCATTGCATCGAGGTGGAGCGGCACGATGGCGAGGGGCAGGAAAGCAACGCCGATCCGGGGATCGATACCCCGCAACGCCGTTTCGGCTTCACCCAGACGCCGGCGCGCATGGGCGCGCATCTCCGCCAGCGCAGCGCCGAGGCGTACCGCATCGGCCCGCCCGGCCACAACGTCGCCCCGGCTGAGCGCGTGCCGTTCGAGAACCTCCACCGGCGGCACGTAGAGTTGCCCGCGCCGCACATGGAACGGAAAGGCGCGCATCAGGCCGGTCATCCCGTAGGCGACGCCGGCATAACCAGCAGCATCGGCAGCACCCGGATCTTCGCCGTCAGCCAGAACCAGCGCGCTCAGCCGGAACAGGGCAGAAACGGTCTCGCCGCAATACCCTTCGAGATCGTTCAGCGTGGCAACGGGATCGTCATAAAGATCATGCGTGCGCGCCTCGATCAGGTCGAGCAGCGGCTGTCGCGGCAGATCAAAGCGCGTGATCGTCGCCTCCAGGGCCGCCGCCACCGGATTGGCCGAGGACTCACCGACATGCGCCCCATCGCTGCCGGCGATCACGTCGCGCCACCATTGCAGGCGGATCTCGCCCGCGAGCGTCTGGGTGATCGCGTCACGGATACGCGCGACCTCGCTGCTGAAGGCGTGGATCGCGAACAGATGCGGGCGGTGGGACGGCGGCGCGAACAGGCTGGCGAAATAGCGATCCGGATCCTGCTCGCGCAGCATGGACTCGCAATGGAGAAAATTCGCATCCTTCACACAGGTCACTCCGTTTCGCGCGCCTCGCCCGGGCCCTGACCCGCGCGGGCCTCTTGCGACAGGCTCCCGCGCATGGCCTGCGTCGCACGCGGAAAGAAGCCCGCAAGGGCCAACTGGCGATAAACCCGCAGCCAGGCAATGGTCGCGGCGAAACGAAGGCCGAAAAAACCTCCGGTCACATGTCTGCGCAGCAGATAGTATTTCAAGAAGACCGCCGGCGCCTCGAAGGGCAGCCTGATCAGCGCCTTCCATTTCGGACGGCTGATCTCCACCGATTGCAGCAGGAAATAGCGCTTGTTCTTCTCGAGAAGATGCCGCAGCCCGCGAATGGTCTGATGGTATATCGGCGCCCGCGCAACGCGCATCGTGGCCTTGTCGAAAGCGATGGCGTCGAAGGCGAGCGAATCGGGAAACCGGCAGCGGCGTCGGTCATAGAGGCGGACATAGGCATGGTAATCGGCAAAAGGGCGCGGCGCCTCGCGATGCGGATAGACCGTCTCCAGCCGGAAGCGATAGCCGGCGAGATCGGGGGCTCCCCCGGTGAAGAATCCGGCGATCTCGGCCTGCGCGCGCGGGGGAAGCCATTCATCCGCATCGAGGTTGAGAATCCAGTCGTTGCGCGCCTGGCCCTCGGCGAAGCGCTTCTGGGGCCCGTAGCCCGGCCAGGCATTGTGCACGACCCGCGCGCCGAGCGACCGTGCGATCGCCACCGTCTCGTCGCGGCTGCCGGAATCGACCAGGACCACCTCGTCCACCAGGTCACGCACGGAAGCGATGCAGCGCCCGATCCGGTCGGCCTCGTCCTTTGCGATGATCGTGCAGGTGACGGGAAGCCGTCTGATGCCAGTATCCTCGATCTGCCCCTGCGTTGCGCCTGCCGCCAATGCCCTGCCCCGAAACAATGATCCGATTGCCCCGGATAGGCGCTGGCTGCGCTGCGGTCAACGACCGGGATCGGCGGCGGTCGCCTCGGGCGTGCGCAGCCAGAAACGTTGCAGCAGATAGACGGAAGCTCCGCTGACGGGCCCGTTTTCGGTGACGATGCTCTCGAGGCGCGGTTCGATCTCGGAGAAGGGCACGGGGCTGAAGCCGCATTCGATGAAACCCCGTCGCGGCCCGGAGGTCGCAAGGGCCTGCCGCCCCGGCACAGGCGCGTTGCTGATCATGTAGTCGATGCGAATGCTGCGTTCACTCTCGCCGGCCTGGACCCTGACGATGCGGATCTCGCTCCCGGGCGGGTTCAGCGCCGGCAGGCTCATCCGGCAAAGGGATACACGAGTCTGGTCGAGCCGGTCAGAGCAGGCGACGGCTGCAAGGGCGGCCATGAGAGCCAGCCCCGCCAGCACGCCCCTGTACAGGATGTGGCGATGAAGGGCGCGCATCATGCAAGCCGTACGGCAATGATCAGGCGTCGCCCTGTCCGCCCTGCGCCGACGGATTCGCGCTCTGCGCGGAATCGGATCCGGAGGGCTGACCCGGCTTGGGACCACCCTTTGCGACACCGACCATGGCCGGACGCAGCACGCGTTCGCCGATGACATAGCCATCCTGCACGACCTGGACCACCTGTCCGCTGGGAACCTCGGGATTGGGCACCTCGAACATGGCCTGATGCAGGTTCGGGTCGAACTTCTCACCCTCGGGAGAGAGCTTGCGCACGCCATGGCGCTCCATGGTCTTGAGCAGATCGCGCTCGGTGAGTTCGATCCCGTCGATGAGGGCCTTGAGCGCCCCGTCCATCTGATCGCGCGCCTCTGCGGGAACGCTGCCCAGAGCGCGGTGAATATTGTCCGCCACGGTGAGCATGTCGCGCGCGAAGGCGGTGACGGCATAGGCGCGCGCATCGGCGACTTCCTTTTCCGTGCGCCGGCGCAGGTTCTCCATATCGGCGAGCGTACGCAGGAGCTTGTCCTTCATCTCCGCCTTCTCCGCCTCCGCCGCCGCGAGCGGATCGGCATCAGCCTGCGTGTTGCCCGCGACCTGGTCGTGTTCGGATGCCGCATTGGCATAGGCCTGAGCGCCGAAGCTCGCAGCCGCCTGACCGGCAGCGGCGTCGTGCGAGGACGCTCCCGTTTCGGCACGGGCCGCTCCCGGGGCTGCATGCGGTTGACTCGGATGGTTCTCTTTGGGCTTGTGATTGGACTCTGTCATGGCTCGCTTTGCTGGGTTGCGGCCGCAAGCGCGGCGGGAAATCGATCACTTTTGCCTGATATCATGGCGAGGGCCCCCGAAATCAAGCGCTGCGGCGTACACCCTGATCGCCGCGACCGGATCGGGCGGTCCGGGCTTCCGGTCGTCCGGCGCCGGATTCGGGCCGGATCACCTCGAGCAGAGCCTTGCGCACACCGGTCTGGCGAGCCGGGCGCGTGATCTTGCCCCCGGTCAGATCGGTGACGTAGAACACATCGACGACCTTCTCGCCAAAGGTTGCGATATGAGCCGAGGCGATGTTGAGGTTGAGTTTGCCGAGCGCCGTGGTGAGATCATAGAGCAGGCCCGGACGGTCAAGCCCGGTGATTTCCAGCACTGTGAACCGGCTCGACAGGGAATTGTCGATGACGATCTCCGGCACGACCACGAAAGGCCTGGTGCGCTCGCGCGGCTGCCGCCTGCCATCGACCAGATCGGCGATCTTCACCTCTCCCTTCAACGCGGCTTCGATCGATGCGGCGACCCGTTCGGCGCGACGCAATTCGTCCTCGTCGCGGTCAAAGGCGCGCGAGAGGAAGATCGTATCGAGCGCCATCCCGTCGGCGGTGGTGAAGATCTGGGCATCGACGATATTGCCCCCCGCCGCCGCACAGGCACCGGTGACGATGGCGAGCAGGCGCGGATGGTCCGGGGAGACCACCGTGATCTCGGTGACACCGCGGAAGCTGTCGGTCTCGTAGCCGGTCGCGACACTCTGCCCGGCCGCATCGGCCTCCCGCATGAAGCGCGCGTGTCGCCGCCGGAAACGCTCGTCGGATTTCAGCCAGTAGCCCGGATAGTGGCGTCTGGCGTAAGCCTCGAATTCCGCATCGCTCCATTCCGGCAACTGCTCGCGCAGACGCATCTGGGCGAGGCGGATGCGCTCGGGACGCGCAAGATCGGCATCGCCACCGCCGAGCACGAGTTCGGTCTCGTAATACAAGGTGCGCAGGAGCTCGCCCTTCCACCCCGTCCAGACACCCGGGCCGACAGCGGAAATATCGGCAACGGTGAGCAGCAGCAGCAGTTTCAGCCGCTCCATCGTCTGCACCACCTTGGCGAAATCCTCGATCGTGCGCGGGTCGGACAGATCACGACTCTGGGCGATGGTCGACATCAACAGATGGTGCTCGACCAGCCAGGAGACGGTATCAGTCTCCGCCCGTGACAGCCCGAAACGCGGCCCGAGCTTGCGGGCGATGCGCGCGCCCACGATCGAATGATCCTCCGGGCGCCCCTTGGCGATGTCATGCAGGAACAGCGCCACGTAGAGCGCACGGCGATGGTTGATCGTGTGAATGATCTTGTCGGACAGGGGATGGGTCCCGCCCAGCCGTCCGGCTTCGAGATCGGCGAGATGGCCGATGGAGCGGATCAGATGCTCGTCCACCGTGTAATGGTGGTACATGTTGAACTGCATCATCGCCACGATCCGCCCGAAATCCGGCACGAACCGGCCGAGCACCCCGGTCTCGTTCATGCGCCGCAGGACGCTCTCCGGCTTGTTCTTCGAGGTGATGATCTCGAGGAACAGGGCATTGGCCCGCTCGTCGCGGCGCAGATTGGGGGTGATCAGCTTCAGCGAACGGGTGGCGAGGCGCGAGGCATCGGGATGAATGGCGAGGTCGTGCCGGTCGGCCTCGCGAAACAGGGCGATCAGATTGACCGGATCACGCTCGAAAACGCCGTCATCCTTCACACTCAGACGGTTATTGTCGATGATGAACTCGCCGATCTTGCGCCGGCGCGGTGCGGAGCGGCGGAAGCTCCCGATGAAGCGGTCGAGCATCGGGACATGCTTGGCCTGACGGGCCTCCATCGCCGCACAGACGATCGCGGTGAGATCCCCCACTTCCTTGGCGATGAGGAAGTAGGCCTTCATGAAACGCTCCACCGCCGAGAGCCCGCCGCGTTCCGAGAATCCGAGGCGATCGGCGATGAGGCGCTGGAGATCGAAACTCAGGCGCTCCTCGGCCCGTCCAGTGGCGAAATGCAGATGGCAGCGCACGCGCCAGAGGAATTCCTCGCAGCGCTGGAACAGGCGCAGCTCCTGCGCGGTGAACAGGCCCGCCCCGACAAGATCCTTCACATCCTCGACCTTGTAGACATATTTGCCGATCCAGAACAACGTATGCAGATCCCGCAACCCGCCCTTGCCATCCTTCACATTGGGCTCGACGAGGTAACGCGACGCACCGGCCTTGCGCACCCGCCCGTCACGCTCCTTCAGCTTGGCATCGACGAATTCGGCGGCCGTGCCCTGCACGATTCCGGCCTCGAAGCGGCTCTTCAATTCGCGATAGAGCCCCTCGTCACCAAACAGATGACGTGTTTCGAGAAGGGCCGTCCGGATGGTGAAATCGGCGCGCCCCTCGCGCAGACAATCGTCAATCGAGCGCGTGGCATGGCCAACCTTCAGACGCAGATCCCACAGTATGTAGAGCACGGCCTCCACCATGCTCTCGCCCCAGGCGGTCTGCTTGTAGGGCAGCAGGAACAACAGATCGACATCCGAACCCGGCGCCAGCGCGCCGCGCCCGTATCCACCCGTCGCGACGACAGCGAGGCGCTCGGATGTGGAAGGATTTTCCACCGGAAACAGGATGCGCCGCACCGCCTCGCAGATGGTCGCGACCACGGCATCCATCTGGCGCGAAAGGCGCCGCGCACAGCCCAGGCCTTCCCGATCAGCGAAGAGGCGCTCCTCGGCATGCGCGCGCCCGGCATCGAGAATGCTGCGCAATTCCGGCAGCATGCGTGCGCGCAGGGCGGCCGCATCGCGGAACGGGCTTTCTTGATGCTCGGCTTCGAGCCCGGCAAGGAGGGTATCGAGATGTTCGCGAACCATACCCCCTGTCTAGTGGATTTTTCCGTGCCATGCACCGGTGATCTCGCCGGGATCAGCCATTTTCGACAGACCGGGCAGCACCTTCCCCCGTGACCGCATAGCGCAGGATGGCAACGTCGTATTCGGCGGCGCGCAGATTGGCGTCCAGCTTGCGACGCATGTGTTCGCTCGCGCCGCGATACTCACGCCGACGCCGACGCGCCGCGTCTAGCCGCGCCTCCGCCAAGGTGAGCGCGCGGGCGCTGCTGTCGTCATGCACGGCTGTATCGGGATCACGGTCCGGCGTGCCGGATCGGGATGATGGGCAGGATATCAAGACACTTCTCCTCAAACAGCGGGTTCAAGGCCCGCAGCGCGAAGATTCCGGATGGCATGCGATGATGGCTGCCAACACCATTAGCGTCAAGAAAAAATGCAACAAAATCAATAGTTTATAATTAGAATGATGATAAACTGGACAGTCTTATCCCGACCCTCCGGCCATATCGCCACGAGCCGCCTGCTCGCCCTCGATACCGTCACGCATACCCTGCGCATCCTCGCCGCGCCCGCGCAGCGGCAGCGCTGTCTCGGGATGACGCTTGCGGTATTCCTCAAGGAAATCGAACAACGTGTCCACCGAGGTCACCCTTGCCGCGACCTCGCGGAAGGCTTCGCTTGACGTGATTTCGGGGGCGGAAGCGACGGCAAAGACCTCCGCATCTTCCGACTGCGACATCTGGTCGAGATATTTCGCGCGCAGGCGGTCGAGCGCGATCGGCTCGTCGCCGAGGGAATAGGCGATGGCCGCCCGCAGAATATCCGTGCGTTCGCGTTTGGCGAGTTCGTCGCCATCCTGCCAGCGCGTCCCCGTCATGGCCTCGTGCGCCTCACCGGCTTCACGCCAGCGCCGTGCGCTCCAGAAGATATCGGCACGCAGCCGATCGACATCCGCGCCCTCCTCTTCCGACAGGATTTCAAGTGCGAGATCGGTGCGCGAGAGATCCGACAGGGCACGCGCCTCCAGCAACAACCGGGCCCGACTGATCGATTCCGGCAATTCCGGCAGACGCGTCTCCGCGAGCACCTCGCGCGCCGCCAGCGGCTCGCCCTCCATCAGGTACAGCGTCGCCAGCCGCGCCGCGACGGTGGCGCGCGCCGATCCGCTCAGGCGGTTCTCAACCTGGTGGCGCAACAATTCCGCTGCCTTGTCGAGGAGATCGAGTTCGACGAGCCGGTCGGCGAGATGGCGCACGATCTCGTCACCGCGCCGTCCGATGGGCAGGAATTCCCGGAAATCGAAGAACAGGGCCACCGCCTCGACCTCGTCGAGTCCCTCATCGCGCCCGCCGAGGAAAATCTCGTCGAAGATGCGTGCGGTCTCGTCATGCAGGTCGCGCGCGACAGGATGATCGGGGAAGAAGAAATTCGCGTTGCGGGTCGCGAGAAAGGCATCCCGCCAGCGGCCTTCCTGCGCATAGAGGCGCCCGAGCAGACCGAGCGTGCGCACCTCCACGTCATCGCCGCGCCAGGAAACCACCAGCCGCTCCGCAGCCTCGATCGCATCTCCGGCAGCCACATTGCCACGGGCGACACCATGTTCGAGCCGCAGCAATTCCGCCCGCGCCGCATAAGGCCGCGCGGCATTCTCGGCGAGACGGGCAAACTCGGCGAGGGCCGCTTCCGGGCGCCCGATCGCGAGATCGATACGCGCGAGCAGCAGCGACAGCGCATCAGGCGAGACTGCGTCGGGGTTGAGTTGCCCGATTGCTGCCGCCTCCCGCCGTGCCAGCTCGATCTCGCCGGCCTCCAGCGCGATCCGCGCCAGCGCCAGGCGCATCCGGCCCTGGAGATCGTCGGAATAGGCTTCGAGGACGGCACGCCCGCGCCGGAACCCTGCCATGGCCTGCTGTGTGCGACCGTCCAGCGCGTCGAGATAGGCGCGCCAGAGCAGGATTTCCGCGTCGTTGTCGAATTCCGGGTCGGATAGAGTGTCACGCGCCTGGCCAAGACGCTCCATCGCGATCTCGCCCGCCGCCTGCAGAAGCAGCCAGCGCGTGCGCGTGCGCTGCTCCGGGTCGTCCTGCGCCACCACCTGGAGGACACCGAGAGCCTCGGGGACGAGCTGGTTGGCCAGCAGGAAACGCGCCACATCCATGCGCGCCTGCCCCCGTTGCGAAGGCTGAACCTGCGTGACCGCCTCGATCTGGTCATGCAGATTGCGACGCACCGCCCCCCCTTGCGCGTCGCGCCAGGGCGCGGCTGCGAAGACGAGTTCATCCCCGACCTGCGCGACGCCACCCTCACCCGGGATGCCGACGCCGCTGATCACGAGGTCACCCGGACGCCCGATGGCGACATGATCATCGTGCAAGCGCACGCGCACATCGTCGGCAATGGCCGAGATCACCGCCCCATGGGCCGATGGCAACAGCGCGAATTCGACGAAACGCTGGCTCTTGGCGATGTTGCGCGGCTCTCCCGGCGCCGTGACGATGGCGATGCGTTCGCCGGTTTCCGGCGCATCGATCCAGTGAACGCCCGAAGCGTCCTCAAGATCAAGCAGCACCACATGACGACCGGATTCGTCGATATCACGGGATGCCGCAATCGGCTCGGGAGCGGCGGAGGCCGCTTCCCCGATGCTGAGAACCCAGCCCTCCCGCTCAGGCACAAGGCGACTGAGCACCGGCTCCGGAAGGACGAACCGCACGGTGACGAAAGGTCCCTCGCGTGTCACGCCATCGAGACGCGCCAGATTTCTCGTATCCTCGGGTTGCGGGTCGAGTACCAGAGGTGTGCGCGAATGAAACACGACACGCAGGATTCCGGCGCGTTCGAAGGCGGCGGCGGGTACATTTTCGCCGAAATTGAACTGCAGATTCAATCCGTCGCCTTGCGGATCGAACCGGCCCCGCGCCTCCATCGACTCGTCCGGCTCATCCGGATCCGGTGCGATCATCTCGCGGATGAGATCGCGCTCTGTGATCACCAGCTCCGGCGGCTCTTGCACATCGGCTTGCGCCCGATCAGTGCTGGTATCGGTTGGATCGGATGCGCGCTCGGGATCTTCCGGCTCCTGCTGGGCCTCACCCTCCTGCCGGGTATCCGCCGCGATCAACGGCGGTGCCAGCGGGTCGCCGGGGCGGGAATCGGGTCGCCCCGCAGTGATATCCGGTTCCGGCACATCGAAGTTGAAGGGCTCGATATCGACGATGTAGCTGCTTTCCTCGTGGAAGCCGCGCGCCTCGTAACCGGGCTCGAGTTGCAGCCGCACGATCAACTCGCCGTCGCGCTGCTCGTCCTCGACCGCGAGCAGGCCGGGAATATCGGCCAGCGGACGTTCCGGCGCCAGCCGGAAGGGTTCGCCGAACCGCAATTCGACGATGTCGTCCTCCACCCGACGACGCAGGGGCGCGTAGACCGGTGGATCGAAGATCAGGCGGGTGAGGGTCGGCAATTCCGCAATCCGCACGGGCATGTCGCGCGGAACCTCCGTCTGACGGCGTTCGAGATCCTCCTCGAAACGGCGCTCCGCCTCCCGGGCTCGACGCGCCAGATCAGCGATGACCTCCTGCGGCAAGCCGGGCGGCATCCCGGTCCAGCGCTCCGGCAACAGGTCGACGAAGGCGATCTCGCCGGCCTCGAGCACGTTTGCCGAGAAATTCTGCGTCAAGGCGAGCCGCATGCCGGTGCCGTCGGGATCGATGCGCACCACCGTGACATAAGAGGGCATCTCTCGCGCCAGACGCTCGCTCTCGATCTGAAGGCTCTTGTCGAATCTGATGACGAGAACGCCGTTGGCCGCCCGCGCCGTGATTTCCACCTCCGTGTCGAATCGCAGCTGGATACGTCCGAAACCCTGGTCCTGCAAGCCGCTGACCCGCACACTCTCCGCCACGGCCGTACCCGCCCCCGCGAGAAGGGCTGCGAGCACGACCAGGCCGAACAGGGCCCGGATCGGAAAGAGGGGCTGGAGGCGCCGGAAGGGTGAGCCTCCGACCCGCCGACGAAAGTTACGCATCGACGACGTCATCCGGGTTACGCGACGGTTGTGTCGGACCCGGCACTGCAGGCCCTGACTCCTCATCTCTACCAGTCCAGGGCTAACGGGGCCTTAATCCTTCTGTCCCGCTTCCAGCCGCGATTGCAACACGACCGGTCAGGGATTATCCACGGCTGATGGACGAACATACGCAGAGCATGGGCAACCAGGACCTTCAGGACGGGCCGAAAACGCGCCGACGCGGCTACCAGGGCTTCGCTGCCCTGCTCGCTGCGGCCGTTCTCGTTCCGCTTCTCATCCTCGGCGCAGCCGCCTGGTGGAGCTGGCTCGGAGTGAACGAGGAAGCCCGCACGCGACTCGTGCGCATGGCCGACATGTTGCATGAGCACGCGCTGCGCACGCTCGACACTCAGCAAGCCATTCTCGAGGCGATTGATCGTGCCATGGGCGATGACGGCTGGGCGCAGATCGCTGCATCACGGGAGATGCATGCCCTCGTCGCGGCGCTGAACGGTCGCTCGCCGCCCTCGGGCGGCATCGTTCTGGTTTCACCCGATCGCTATATCGTCGCGGGCAGCGACCGATTTCCGCTTCCGCAAATCGACGCGCGTGATCGCGACTATACCGATTCCGGGAATTACGACGGTGATCAGGTCTTCATAGGCGAGACCCTTATCGCGCGAACGAGCGGCAAGCGGGTCTTCCCCGTGAGCCGCGCGCGCCGCGCCGATGCGGAGGCCGGGGGATGGATCGTCGCCTCCTTTCGCGCGGAGTATTTCGAGGACTTCTATCACACGGTGCTCGAGGATCAGGACGATGCAGCAGCGCTGGTGCGAACCGATGGTGCCGTGCTCGCGCGCACGCCCGCCGGATTGGCGCTTTCTGATCTCGGCTTGCGGCGCGGAGCCGCCCCGGTCGGCCCGGCCCTGTCCGGCGGTGGGCCGGGCCTCGCAACAAGCGCACAGATCATGAATGGTGATGACGATCGACTCTATGCTTCCCGTCGGGTGGAGGGCTATCCCCTCGCCGTTGTCTACGGCCTCAGCCGCGAGGTCGTTCACAGGGCGTGGCTGCGCGAATTGCTGGCCCACGCCTTGATCGCCTGGCTTGCCGCGATGGCTCTCCTGTTCCTCACCATGCGCGCCAGACGTGCAGCCCGTCGCGAGAAGGTGGCACTGGCCGATGCACGTTTCGAGGCGGAACGCCGCGCCGAGGCGGAAACACGCCTCGCCCACATGCAGCGCGTCGATGCGCTCGGGCGCATCGTGGGCGGCGTCGCTCATGATTTCAACAACATCGTCCAGGCCATGCGTGGCGGGGCCGCGCGCGTCGCGAAGCGCGCGGATGATCCCGAGGAGGTGCGGCGCATCGCCGGCATGATCGATGCGGCAGCCGAGCGCGGAGCGCGCCTGATCGAACGGATGCTCGCTTTCGCCCGGCGCGACCAGATCCCGACGGCCCAGTTCGATCCTGCCGAGGCGTTGTCGGAAATCGGCGACCTTCTGACACGCACGATCGGCTCGGCGCACCGGCTGGACATGGAAATCGAGCCTGACCTGCCCCCTGTGACCGGAGACCGCTCCCAATTCGAAACCACGCTGGTCAATCTCGTGCTCAATGCCCGCGACGCCATGCCCGAAGGCGGCCCGATCCGCCTCGTGGCGCAGCGCGAGCTGGCATCGGCGGACGCGGACACCATCGAAGGCGGGACAATGCCGGGCCGTATCGTCGCCATCGCCGTTGCCGATGCCGGCGCCGGCATGGATGAGACCACCCTGGCACGGGCGGGAGAGCCGTTCTTCACCACGAAGCCCGAAGGCGAAGGCACGGGGCTGGGCCTCGCCACCGCCCGCGCCTTTGCAGAAGGCGTCGGCGGGTCTCTGGAAATCGCGAGCGTCCCGGGAGCCGGCGCACGCATTACCCTGCGCCTGCCGACCATCGAAGGCTGAGCCTCTCACCGGAGCCGCGAATCCGGGCATTCGCCGCGTTGGCCTGCCCTCTGGCGGCAATTTTCGTGCCGTCGAGGAAATTAAGCAACTTCTTGTCTGTTGCGCGTAAACCGCGCAGCGTCCCTTATACGTTTGGCGAACAAACACGAGTTAGTTTCTTGCATCTTCCGCAACGGAAGTGTGATGAATCACCGTGAAGAAGGGTCGGCATTTGAACCGATCACATTCGCTTCGAGGAAACCAAACAGGAGGGACACGAATGTCCAGCAAGATGAAACTCGCCGCGCTCGCCGCAGGCGTCAGCCTCGCCATTCTCGCTGCTCCGGCTGCGCAGGCGCAGCAGGCACGTATCATGACCGGCCCGCAGGGCGGCTCCTGGTATCCGCTCGGTGGCGCATTCGCCAACATCATGGGCGAATACGGCGTCAACCTGCAGGTTCTGCCGGGGGCCGGCGTTGCCAATGTCCGCGCCGTTTCCGAAGGCAAGGCCGATATCGGCTTCGGAAACTCGATCTCCACGGTCGATGGCCTTGCCGGTCGCGCGCCGTTCGAAAATCCCCAGGAGAACGTCTGCAACGTCGCGACCCTGTATCCGCAGTATTTCCAGATCGTGGCGCTCGCCGATGCCGGCATCGATTCGATCGCCGATTTCGAGGGCAAGTCCGTGGCGATCCAGCCGCGCGGCAACACGGCCGAGTTCGTGACGGCGCAGGCACTGGAAGTCGCCGGCCTGACTTATGACGATCTCGACCGTGTGAGCCACGTCTCCTACACCGATGCCGTCTCGCTGATGCGCGACAACAACGCCCAGGTCTTTACGCTCGGAACCACCGTGCCGGCTTCGGCGATCATGGATCTGGCCTCCTCGCGCGACATCAAGCTGATCAACATGCCCGATGACACGTTCGAGGCCATGCGCGAGCTCAATCCGGGCTACACCAAGCTGACCATCAAGGGCGGCAGCTATCCGGGACAGGACGAGGACGTCCAGGCAGTCGGCTATGCCACGCACATCATCGCGCGCTGCGATCTCGACGAGGAAATCGTCTACAATCTGGTCGATGGCATGGTCGAGAACATCGAGGACCTGACTTCCATCGTGCGGGTGATGGCCGATACCGACCTCGAAGTGATGGCGACCGATACCGGCGTGCCGATGCATGCGGGCGCCGAGCGTTACTACGAGGAACACGGCGCGATGTGATCGCACCCGTGACGTGAAGATCTGCCGCCGCCCGCGATTCATCGGGGCGGCGGTTTGCGTCCCGGGCGCCACACCCTTGACGCGCAGCATTCGTGACAACCGAAACGTCGGCATCCGCGAGGAGGCAAAGCGCCCTGTCAGCATGCGGCGCGCCCCCGCGATGGAGGAGGGGCCATGTTGTATCTGCCGCAGAAGCTCACCGGATGGCTGATCACCATCGTCGCGGTATCGATGTCGGTGTTCCATCTCTATGTCGCCTTTTTCGGCGCCCCCGACGCCTATGTGATGCGCGGCATGCACCTCGCCTTCGCCCTGGCACTGGCCTTCCTGATCCTGCCCGGGCGTGACGGCAAGGCGAAGAGCCCCAATCTGTTCGATCTGGCGCTGCTGGTCGCTGCGGCAGCCGCGTCGCTCTATCCGATGTTCAACCTCGAATACATCCGCATGCGGATGTATTACGTCGATGATCCGACGACGCTGGACTATGTTTTCGGCATCACGCTGATCCTGGTCGTGATGGAGGCCGCGCGCCGGGCGACGGGACTCGCGCTGACCGTCACGGCGGCGCTGTTCCTGCTCTACGGTCTGACCTGGGGCAACCAGAGCATCGGCATCATGCTCGACCAGCTCTATCTGACCACCGAGGGCATTTTCGGCATCCCGCTTTATGTCTCGGCCACCTATGTGATGCTGTTCATCCTGTTCGGCGCCTTCGTCGAGCGCTCGGGCGCCGGTCAGCTGTTCATGGATTTCGCCCTGGCGCTGGCAGGTCACACTTCCGGCGGCCCCGCGAAGGTGGCGATCATCACCTCGTCCCTGTTCGGCACCGTCTCTGGCAGTGCCGTCGCCAATGTGATGACGACCGGAACCTTCACCATTCCCCTGATGCGGCGGACCGGCTACCGCCCGGCCTTCTCCGGCGCGGTCGAGGCCGTGGCCTCGACCGGCGGGCAGCTGATGCCACCGATCATGGGAGCCGCCGCCTTCGTCATGGCGGAGTTTCTCGGTACGAGCTATCTCACGGTGGCGGCCTTCGCCATCCTGCCGGCGATCCTGTATTACGTCGCCGTGTTCATGGCGGTGCATTTCGAGGCCAAGCGCATCGGCCTGAAGGGCATTCCCAAGCCTGACCTGCCGCGGCTCGGCAAGGTGCTTCGCGAGCGCGGGCACCTGTTCCTGCCCCTGTTCATCATTATCGGGGTGCTGCTGTCGGGCTATTCCGCCGCCTATGCCGCCTTGTGCGGAATCGGCTCCGTGATCCCGACCACCTGGCTGCGCAGCAGCACCCGCTACACCTTCACGCCCAAGGCCATCATCGAGGCGCTGGAAGCGGGTGCGCGCAACACGCTGGTGGTGGCGCTGGCCTGTGCCTGCGCCGGTATCGTCATCGGCACCATCACACTCACGGGCCTCGGCCTCGCCTTCACCAATGTGGTGATGACGGCGTCGCAGAACATGCTGTTGCCGGCGCTGATCCTGACCATGCTCGCCGGAATCGTGCTGGGCATGGGCCTGCCGACGACGCCGGCCTATATCGTCCAGGTCGCCCTGCTCGTTCCCGCCCTGGTGCGGCTCGGCGTGCAGGTCGAGGCGGCGCATCTGTTCGTGCTGTATTTCGCCGTGCTCTCGGCGATCACGCCGCCTGTCGCCATGGCGGTCTATGCCGCCAACGGCATCTCGCGGGCCGGTTTGATGGAGAGCTCCTGGGCGGCGGTGAAGCTCGGCCTGACGGGCTACATCATCCCGTTCATGTTCGTCTTCGGTCCCTCGCTCCTGATGATCGGCGAATGGCAGGTCATTCTCGGAACGGTGATCACGGCCACGATCGGCGTCACCTGTCTGGCCGCCGCGCTGCACAACTACTTCTTCTTCGGCCATACCCATATCTGGGAACGCCTGCTGCTGCTCGCAGCGGCCTTCGTGCTGATCAATCCGGGGCTTTATACCGACATTGCCGGCGCATCCCTCGTCGGCCTGACGGTGGCGAGCCAGTTGCTGCTGGCGCGCCCGCAGCGTGGCGAGAACCTCATCCCCCTGGTCGATACGCCGCCCGACGCGGCAGCGGCAGCGGGACGCGAAAAGCAACCGGGCGAATAATCACCGCCCTGCCGGACCCCTGATCGTGACGCCGTCAGGACACCCCGCCCCGTCATCACCGGGGCGGGGTTCATCGTGAGGCTGTCAGAAGAACCCGACATCGCTGCAGGATGGGCTTGCGTGCCCCATGGCTGCAAGGGTGTCGCGCACCCGGGAGCGCCTGTCCGGTGGAACGCATCTCATTCAACGCGTTCGAACAGTTCACCGTCGAGGAAGGCGCATGACGGATCGACGGCTGTGACGCGCAATCCCCCGGCCTCCGGCGAAAACATGCAGTTGGCATCCTGCGCCGGCGGCGTTTCGGTCATCGGCGCCGCCGCCATGATATTGCCTTCAAGCGTATCGGTCCCCGCGAGTTCACGCCCATCCTCGTTCAATTCGATGCGGTAGTCGCCCTCGGCATCGAGCCGCATGGTCGCGAGCTGCGATTCATAGATCCCCGGTTCGATCTGCACGCCGAGTTCCGAGGGTAGCGTACCGGTCGAATCCACATCCGATTGCGTGTCTTCCGCCAGCACACGGTCCTCGGGGTCCTCATTGGGCTGCATGGCCGGGGTCTCGGTTGCTGCGATGCCGGCATCATCTTCCTCATCGGGCGCCACCGGCGCACCCAATTGCGGACGTGCCGGCTCATCGGCAACATCGCCAGGCGGTTCACCAGGCTGGGGAGCAGGCTCGACGACTTCGGTATCCCCTTCCAGCAGGGGGCGCTCTTCCTCCGCGACCTGGTCGTCACCGCAGGCGGCGAGGATCAGCGCGAAGGCTGAAACGGAAGCTATGGCAAAAGGTTTCATCACGATCACTCCATGGTGATTCCCGGAAGTTGCGACGCAAACGCGCGCATTCCCGCTTCGTTCGAGCTTGACTATGGAAAAACCGCAAAATCGTGAAAATCCGCTTCAGCCCTGCGCCAGCGCCAGAAGCTCCTGCGCGTCCCGTTCCGCAACAGCCAGAGCGGTTTCCGGCGTGATCCAGTGCCAATCCGGCATGACATTGCGAAACCAGGTGAATTGCCGCTTGGCATAGGAGCGCGTATCCGCCTTGCCGCGCGCCACCGCATCACCGAATGAAACCGCACCGCGCAGGTGCGCGATCAGCGCCGGCACGCCGTGGGCGCGCATCACCGGCAGGGCCGGATCGAGATCAAGTGCGGCAAGACGGGCGACTTCGTCGAGGGCACCGGCTGCGATCATCATATCAAAGCGCGTATCGATACGCGCGCGCAGCATCTCGCGCTCCGGAGCCAGGAAGAGCCGGGTGACATCCGCCCCCGCGAGCGGGCCCGGTTCGCGCGCCTCGTGAAAGCTCAGCAGCGAGCGCCCCGTGGCCTCCAGCACTTCAAGAGCCCGCATGATCCGCTGGCGGTCGTTCTGTCCCAGTCTCGCGGCCAGATCCGTATCCCGTGCAGCGAGCAGCGCGTGCAAATCCGGCGTCGGCGTACCGCCATGGCGTGCCCGCAACCCGGCACGCACGGAATCGGGCACCGGCGGTATCGTGGAGAGGCCTTCGAGCAAGGCCTTGAAATAGAGACCGGTCCCGCCGGCGAAGATCGGGCGCAGCCCCTCCTCTCCACATCTGCTGAGCAGTTCCCGCGCATCCGCCAGCCACCGCCCGACGGAATAGTTTTCGCCACCATCCACATGGCCGAACAGACGATGCGGAACCAGGGCCTCTTCCACTGGCGAGGGCCGCGCCGTGATGATGCGCAGATCGGTATAGACCTGCATCGAATCCGCATTGATCACCACACCGCCGAGGGCCTTGGCGAGGCGGATGGCGAGGGCGGATTTGCCCGAGGCGGTGGGCCCGGCAATCAGGATCGGCTGCATGCGCATTGCTCCTGCTTAGTCGGTGAGACCCCGCACCGGAAGCCGCACGAGCAAAATTCCCCTCCGGAAAATCACCCGCCGGCACGTGCGACGGGTGTCATCACCGCGCGGGCATGCTAAAGCCCGACCGTCCCCCGGGACATCACCCGTAACGGAACCTTCATGGCTGGCAAGATCATACCCGTGACCGGCGACACGGTCCCCCTTCTGCGGCGCCTGTGGGGCGAGCATGTGGCGCATCACCGGCGCAGCCTCGTGCTGATCATGCTCCTCATCGTGATCGGCGGCGCCGCGACGAGCCTCTATCCCCTGCTGATCCGCGAGGCCTTCGACGCGCTCGACAGGCGCGAGATGGAGCTGCTCTACTGGGGGCCGCTGGTGGTGATCGTGGTAACCTCCATCAAGGGCTTCGCCTTGTACGGCCAGGTGGTGCTGACGCACCAGGTCGTCTGCCGCGTCGAGGCCGACATGCAGGGCGCGCTCTATACGCATCTGATCGATCTCGATCTGGCCCAGCTCCAGAAAGACAGCCCTGCCACCCTGACCCAGCGCTTCACCACGGATTTCAACTTCATCAAGGAAGCGCTCACCCGCCTGGTCACCGTTTTCCTGCGTGAGGCCGTGACCGTGCTCGCCCTGGTGGCCGCGATGTTCTACATCGACTGGCTGATGACGCTGGTGGTGATGGTGGTGGCGCCCTTCGTCGCACCGCCGATCGCGCGCATCGGCAAGAAACTGCGCCGCGTCTCCACCGCCACGCAGGAGCAGATCGGCGCCATGGCCGGCATGGTCTCCGAGAGCCTCGGCGGCGTGAAGGTCGCCAAGACCTACGGCATGGAGCACTATCTCAAGGGACGGGCCCGTCATGCCTTCGAACAGGTGCGCGCCCTCAAGGTCCAGGCGGCGCGGGCGCGGGCGCGACTCGACCCGCTGCTCGAAATCAGCGCCGGCTTCGCAGTCGCGGGTGTGCTCGCCCTGATTGGCTGGCGTATCGGGCGCGGCGAGACCACGATCGGTGACTTTACCGGCTTTGTCACGGCATTGCTGCTGGCCTCCCAGCCGATCAGGGCGCTGGGCAATCTCAATGCCATCGTGCAGGAGGCGACCGCCGCACTCGTGCGTTATTACGATGTGCTCGATCGCAAACCCGAGATCGCCGAGAAGCCGGGCGCGCCGGCACTGATGGTCACGCGGGGGGAGATCCGCCTGGAGGATGTCTCCTTCCACTATGCAGCCAATGGAGGCGAGGTCGCGCCGGCGCTGGACGGCATCGACCTGACGGTGGAAGGCGGGCGGACCACGGCGCTGGTCGGGCGTTCGGGCTCGGGCAAGTCCACCCTGATGTCACTGATCCCGCGCCTCTACGATCCCACCTCGGGACGCGTCCTGATCGACGGGGCGGATCTGCGTGAGATTTCCATCGCCAGCTTGCGCAGAGCGGTCTCGGTCGTGAGTCAGGAGGTCATGCTGTTCGACGATACCGTGCGCGCCAACATCGCTTTCGGTCGGCCAGATGCGGATATGGACGCCATCGAGACGGCGGCGCGGGATGCGGCAGCCCATGATTTCATCGCCGCCTTTCCCGAAGGCTATGATACCCGCGTCGGCCCCGGCGGCTCACGCCTTTCGGGAGGCGAGCGCCAGCGCCTGTCGCTCGCCCGCGCCTTCCTGAAGGATGCGCCGATCCTGCTTCTCGACGAGGCCACCTCCGCCCTCGACACCCAGAGCGAACAACTGGTGCAGGACGCGCTGGCGCGGCTGATGAAGGGCCGCACCACACTGGTGATCGCCCATCGCCTGTCCACCATCCGCGACGCGGATCTGATCGTCGTCATGGAACACGGCCGGATCGCGGAGACCGGGCGCCACGCCGATCTCGTCGCAGCCGGGGGCGCCTATGCCCGGCTTCACCGCCTCCAGGACAGCGGTGCGGAACTCGGCATCATTCCCGACGCATGATCCTGTCGACGAGGATTTCCGAAAAAAGCCCCGCGCGGAATTCCCGCTCCAGCGCCCCGGGATCGTAGATCTCGGCCACCCAGGTGGAAAACGGGATCCCGCGCGCCTCGCCCTCGTCGCGATAGCGCTCGAAGAAGGCGTCGAGGATGCCGGTGCGGGCATAACGGAAATGCCCGTAACGCAGGGAGAGTTGCGAGAGCGCCTCGTCCGCCGACGCCCCTTCCACCACCACCTTGTACAAGGCCGATACGAAACCGGCACGGTCCGCTCCGGACTTGCAGTGGATCAGCGCAGGTTTTTCGAGCGCGGCGAAGAAAGCCGGCGCCGCCAGCACGGTCTCACGATCCGGCGCACCGCGCGAGCGCACAACAAATTCCTCGAGCTTCAGCCCGAGCCGGTCGCACGCCTCCTTTTCCAGTTGCCAGGCTCCGTGTTCGCGCCCCCCGCGCAGATAGACGACGCTGCGCCCGCCCTGACGGGCAAACCGCGCCAGTTGACGCGGCGTCGGCTGGGCCGAGCGATACAGGCCTGGGGCGACTTCATACCGATTGAGATAGAAGACCCGAAACAGGCCATGATCGGAAAACAGCATATGCAGCCAGGCGCGCAGACGCCCGAGACGTCCCTTGACGGGCTGGTCCCATTTTTCGATTCGCGCCAGACGTCTGGCATTGCGTGTCTCGATCGAACGAAAACGGTTGAGCACGGTCACTCCGCTTGATGGCCCCGCGAGGCCATATCAGCCCGGCTTCGCGAGGGCAACGCTCACGATCGGGCGGGCAAGCTGCTGGATGGGGATTACGACTTTAATCTGGCATTAACCGACTTTCTGGCGAAGTGTGAGACGGATTATTGTATCTCTGATTCGGACATCGGCCGCGACATGCGGTCCGACCGGGGCGGCGGCGAGCGGAGAGATTACGGATCATGGCGGAGCGGACAGGTCACGGCAGGCCGGGCAGCGGGCAGGAAGGCGCACCGTGGCACATGGTCGAGGCCGCAAGACGCATCCTCCGCCGGCTGTATCGGGGCTCCACGGACGCGGCCCTGCCCGGGAAACGCGGCAAAGGCACGCTGCTCGCGATACCCACCCTGATCCTCCCCGCCATGAGCTCACCGGCTCTGGCGCATATGGCCGGCGGCTGGCTCGAACCCCATGTCGCCGTGAGCTTCGCCTTCGTGGGTGGAGCGGCGATCTTCGTGGTGACGACCGCCATTGTCTATCGCTACGAGAAGCGCGCCACCACCCGCCGCGAGGAGGCTCTGCGCGCCGAACTGGCGGAGCTGCGCGGTGCGCATGATCGTGCCGAGATCCTGATCGGCTCGGAGAGCCAGATCGTGATCAGCTGGGAATCGCGCGACACGCCGCCCCGTATCGAGGGCGACCCCACCACGCTCGGGACCGGGATCGGCGGCAAGCGCATTCTCGCCTTCGGCGCCTGGCTCTCGCCGGTGGATGCGGCAGCGCTCGAAACCGCTATCGGCAATCTGCGTGAGCGGGGCGAGGGCTTCCGCCTGACTTTGCGCACCACGGGACGGCGTTTCATCGATGCGGAGGGGCGCGCGCTGGGCGGCATCGCCATCCTGCGTCTGCGCGACGTCACCGGGGAGCGCGCCGAGCTGATGCGGGTGCGTCGCGAGATGGCGCAGATGCGAGGCGATCTCGACAAGCTGCGCGCCGTGCTCGACGTGGTTGATCAACCGGTCTGGCTGCGCGATGGCGAAGGCGGGCTCGGCTGGGCCAACCGCGCCTATCTCGCCGCAGTCGAAGCCGAGAGTGTCGAGGATGCGCGAGCACGCAAGCTCGAATTGCTGGATTCCGCCGCAAGGGCGAAAGCCGCCACCCATCGCGAGGCCGGAAAGCGGTTCTCCGCGCGTCTTGCCGCGATCGTGGCCGGGTCGCGCCGCATGCTCGACGTCACCGAGACCCCCTCTCCCGGCGGCGCGGCCGGTGTCGCCATCGATGTCAGCGAGGTCGAGGAACTGCGCGCCGACCTCAACCGGCAGATGGATGCGCATGTGCGCACGCTCGACCAGTTGCCGACCGCCGTGGCGATCTTCGACGCCAGCCAGCATCTGGCCTTCCACAACACCGCCTATCGCCAGCTCTGGGGGCTCGATCAGGCCTTTCTGGAGAGCGGCCCCTCCGACACGGAGATTCTCGACCGGCTTCGCGGGACGCGCAAATTGCCGGAACAGGCGGATTTCCGCAGCTGGAAGAACGATGTCCTGTCGGCCTATCGCAGCATCGAGCCGCGTGAGACCTGGTGGCATCTGCCGGACGGGCGCACCCTGCGCGTCGTCGCCAATCCCAATCCGCGCGGCGGCCTGACCTATCTGTTCGACGACGTCAGTGACCATATCAAGCTGGAATCCCGTTTCAATGCGCTGATGCGCGTGCAGGGCGAAACCCTCGATACCCTCGCGGAGGGCGTGGCCGTGTTCGGTTCCGACGGACGCCTGCGGCTGGCCAATAACGCCTTCCGGCGGCTCTGGGCGCTTCCCGAAACGCTCGTGGAGGAAAGCCCGCATCTCGACGCGGTGATCAGCCATTGCCGGCAATCCCTGCCCGCCGAGGAGCCATGGGCGGAAATCCGCGCAGCCGTGGCCGGTGGCGAGGAAGGCCGCACCGGCTTCGCGCTGCGCATGGAGCGGGGCGACGGGATGGTGCTCGACTGTGCCGGCCAGCCCCTCCCGGACGGCGCCATGCTGCTAACCTTCATCGACGTCACTGCCAGCGTGAACGTCGAGCGCGCATTGACCGAAAAGAACGAGGCGCTCGAGCGGGCAGCGCAGCTGCGCGATGATTTCGTGCATCACGTCTCCTATGAGTTGCGCTCGCCGCTGACGACGATCATCGGCTTCACCCAGTTGCTCGGCGAGGAGACTGTCGGCGCCCTGAACGAGCGCCAGCGCGAATATGCCGATCACATCATGCGCTCGTCAGGCGCCCTTCTGGCCATCATCAACGACATCCTCGATCTGGCCTCGATCGATACCGGCTCGCTGGAGCTGGCACCCGGAGAGATCGATATCCGCGAGACCATCGATTCGGCAGTGAGGGGGCTCGAAGACCGCATCGCCGAGAGCGAGATCACCCTTGAAATCGACGTCGCCGCGCAGATCGGCAGCTTTACCGGCGACGGCAAGCGCATCCGGCAGGTGCTGTTCAACCTGTTGTCCAATGCAATCGGCTTTTCCGACAAGGGCGGGCGGATCACGGTATCGGCCCGGCGCAATGACGGAGAGATCAGCTTCAGCGTCGCGGATGAGGGGCGCGGCATTCCCGACGATGTGGCGGAGCGGGTGTTCGAACGCTTCGAGAGCCATACTCGCGGCACGGCGCATCGCGGCGTCGGGCTGGGCCTGTCGATCGTGCGCTCCTTCGTCGAATTGCATGGCGGGCGTGTCGATTTGTATTCCCGACCCGGAAACGGGACCACCGTCACCTGCGTTTTCCCCGCTGACGGCCCGCGCCGCATGGCGGCGGAATAAGCCGCGAGAGCGACGAAGGGAAACCATACGATGGCTTCGAAACCGGCTGATTCCGGCCTCTCCGCCCTGCCTCCCGGCCCTGACCCGCATGTGCCCGTATGGGAGCTGACGCTCGCGGACGAGGAAGCGACGCTCGATCTGGCGCGCTTCATCGCGGATGAACTGCGCCCCGGCGACGTGGTGACGCTCTCTGGTGGACTCGGGGCCGGCAAGACGACGCTGGCGCGCGCCGTGATCCGGTCGCTGACGGGGGACCCCGGGATGGAGGTTCCCAGCCCGACCTACACCCTGATGCAGATCTACGACGGCCAGCGCTGCCAGGTCGTGCATGCCGATTTCTACCGCATTGCCGGCCCGGGCGAACTTCTCGAAATGGGCTGGGAGGAAGCCACCGAATCCGCGATCACGCTGGTGGAATGGCCCGACCGGGCCGAGGAGGCGCTGGCGCGCTCGCGGCTCGAGATCACCCTCGACATGATCCCGCCCGAACAGGGCGGCGGGCGGGTCGCGATCATGGTGGGGACCGGCGCCTTCGGCGAGCGCGTCACCCGGGCCCGCGCGCTCAAGGCCATGCTGTTGCGCACCGGCTGGGACCAGGCCGAGCGCACGCCGATGACGGGGGACGCCTCCTCGCGCGCCTATGAGCGCCTCACCCGCGCTGACGGTGCGACGGCAATCCTGATGATCTCCCCACGCCGCCCGGACGGGCCCGCGATCCGTATGGGGCGTTCCTACAGCGATCTCGCCCGGCTGGCGGAGAGCATCCACGCCTTTGTCGCCATGGATCGCGGCCTGCGCGCGCTCAACTTCTCCGCGCCGAAGATCTATGGCGAGGATCTCGATATCGGCCTCCTGCTGATCGAGGATCTCGGCCCCGGCGGCGTGGTCGATGCGAACGGGCCCATCCCGGAGCGCTACGGCGAAGCCGCCGCGCTGCTCGCGAAACTGCACCAGACGCCGCTCCCACATGTCCTGCCCGTCGGCGATGATCTCGAACACGTGATCCCGCCCTATGATGCGCAGGCCATGCTGATCGAGGTTGAGCTGTTCCTCGACTGGTACCTGAAATACCGGATCGGCACGACGTTGCCGGGTGCGGCGCGCTCCGAATTCCTCAATGCCTGGGCGGATGCGCTGGAGCCCGCGCTTTACGGCCCGCAGAGCTGGGTTTTGCGCGATTACCATTCGCCCAATCTCATCTGGCTGCCTGATCGCGAGGGGCTGGCGCGGGTCGGGCTGATCGATTTCCAGGACGCAGTGATCGGCCCGCCGGCCTATGACCTCGTCTCGCTCCTGCAGGATGCGCGCATCGATGTGCCCGCCGCGCTCGAAATCAAGCTGCTCTCGCAATACTGCAAGCTGCGCCGCGAGGCCGATGCCGATTTCGATCTGCCCGGCTTCACCAAGGTCTACGCCCTGATGGGCGCCCAGCGCGCCACCAAGATCCTCGGCATCTTCACCCGCCTCGACATCCGCGACGGCAAGCCCGGCTATCTCGACCACATCCCCCGCATCGAGGCCTATCTCGCCCGCAATCTGGAGCATCCGGCGCTGGCGCGGCTGAAGGCGTGGTTTACGGCGCATGCGGGGGGATAGGTGGCGCGTCGAAGGCATCACCAGCCGAAGATCATGGCGCATGTCGGCGAGGCCATGACTCCGGCAATTCCGCCGGCGACCGAACCGGCGAATGCCCCGACAGCGCCGCAGATTGCCGCAATCCTCAATAGGCGCCGCCTGCCGACCAGCCATGAGAGCATCCCGATGGCAGCTGCAATGACACCCAGAGCAAGCGCCCCGGAAGCCGCCATGCCGATTACATCCGCCGAACATCGGGCTATGTCGATCCACTCTGTCATGTGATCATAAGTGTTTCAGACCATCAGAATGACGACACTTGTCCGAACAGCGACCATCAATGTTCAAATGCCTCCAGGAACTGACGAAATTCATCCCTGTCCATTCCCGCAATTTCAGGATTCTGATAAATGAACCGCATCAGGAAACGATCCTTCGCAGAAAAATCGTGGATCTCATCGTCAACAGGATTGAGATTGAAGATCGTTTCCCGCCCGTCCTCGACGTATCGGTCCGGAATGAAAAACAGCATATGCGCCAACTCTTCCCTCAGGCAATGCATATACATCTTTTGATCCAGAATCGCCGCGTGCCCAACGGCGGCCATTCCGATATGAGGCGTGTTTTTGACATTGAAGTTCTCTTGACGAAAGTCATCAGTTTGATAAACACCGAACGAGAAGCAAGGATTTTTTTCAATAAACGGAAATTCAAATACTGATTTTTTGCTCCAATATTCGAATTCATCATCCCCAAAAATTTCTTTGAACACATCTGAATAAAAATTTTCAAAATAAAAATGCCTGGTTGGTGAAACGGCGATAAAAACCTTCTCACATTCATCCGACCCCGCATCATTCCAGCGGATCAGACCAAAAGTTCCTCCGGTAATTGCTTCCATTTCATCGAGGACCTGACGAACATCATTCTTTTGCCTCTCCGTCATCTGGTCATCGATCACGACTGTGACGGGACGACACTCCCAGTAGAATATCCGCTCCATGAAACCATCGACGAATATAGCATCCTCGATCCAGTCATGCGTGAGAATATCCTCCGACATCCGGTTACTCGACCAGGGCCGTTCGGTCAGAAGAATGACGCCCATGAGAAACAAGGCGATGATCGTAAGGAGCCAATGAAGTGATTTGGGTGGCATCATGGTCATTTACCGAACCTGTGCGAGCCGGCAACGCCGGCTCGCTGAAACCGATGACGGGGATCGTGTACCGGTTCCTTATTGTGAAAGTCAGGGGCCGTATTGGTCTGGGCTCTGCGACCACGTTCCACTATCCACACCAGACGAGTCGGTGGTCGATGTGATGCATGCCTGAAACCCAACTGGCCCAGGATTCCCGACACAGGTCGTGGTTGTGACGCTGCCGTCCGAATGTACGCATTGCGAAACGCTTGCGCCGCCGGTCGTGGTGAATGAGCAGACACTCGCCGATGTTGTGGCTCCGGCCGTGCTTCCACCGCCTCCCCCACCACTACCACCACCTCCACCGCCATAGCTGACTGGCGCGAACAGATCGGTCGTGCGCCCTTCGATGATTTGCATCATGATGATCGTCCTTCATTTGGCGACGAAGATCGGGTAGCTTCGCCACCGCTGCGTCAGCCGGATCATTCCTTCATCCGGCGGCTCGGTCGGGTGAAGGGCTGGTTCAGAGCCCTTCACCCGCTTCCGTCTGCGGCAAAGAATGCACGGACGGAATCCGGTTCGCGCTCACGCATGGCGCGTTCAAGACAGATGAATATGAGCGGGTTGTCTTCGCGGTTGCAGCGATGCTGCGCGTCGCAAGGCGGCTTGAATGGGCGGTCGCTGAACATGCGATTCATGAATCTGATCATCCGGAGGGCGAGCCAACAGGCCAGCGCGCTCGCCGTGTGCGCGGAGCTCATGGCTCGAGCACCGAACAGAGCCCCCTCATCGCAGAGAGGAAGCGGATAGACGAACCCCGGATCTGTGCTTTCGCGCAATCTCATATTGCGCTTATGATCAAAAATCGCATCTTGGTTGTCAAGCACACAATTCATGGATTCGGGCGCATCGACGAAGCGGGCGATCACCCAGCCGAAGCGATGCCGATTTGCAGGCCTTCTACATGCTGCAGTCGAAGCACCTACCCCCCCTTTTGCCCTTCCCCCGCGCCCGTGCTCTTGCTATGCAAACGGCAACGATAAACCGGCCAGCAGGTGGAGGAGGGTACGGTGAGCAGGGTTCTCGTCATCGACAATTACGACTCCTTCACCTGGAATCTCGTGCATCTGATCAGCCGCTTCACGCGCGATATCACCGTCCTGCGCAATGATCAGGCGAGCGCATCGGACGTGCTGGATAGCGGCCATGACGCCATCGTCCTCTCGCCCGGCCCCTGCACCCCCAATGAAGCCGGGATCTGCCTTGATCTGATCCGCGAGGGCGCGGGCCGCGTGCCGATCTTCGGGGTCTGTCTGGGCATGCAGGCAATCGGCCAGGCCTTCGGCGCCGATATCGTGCGCGCGCCACTGCCCTTGCACGGCAAGACCAGCCTCATCCGCCATCGCGGCGAGGGCGTCTTCGCCGGGTGCCCGGAATCGCTGGAAGCCACGCGCTACCATTCTCTTGTGATCGCGCGCGAGAGCTGCCCGGCGGAACTCGTGATCACGGCCGAGAGCGATGACGGGCTGATCATGGGCGTCGAGCATCGCACCCTGCCCGTCTGTGGCGTGCAGTTCCACCCCGAGAGCATCATGACGCCGGATGGTGGCACGCTGCTTGGCAATTTCTTCGACAAGGCGGCGCGCTGGCGCAACCGGGCCCCCGCCGCCGCGACCGCCCCCGCCTGAACCCGGCAGATGTGAGCATGGACAGTTTCAAACCCTATATCGCCAAGGTCGCCACCGGCGCGACGCTTTCGCAGGAAGAAGCCCGCGCGGCCTTCGACGCGCTGCTTTCCGGCGAGGTCACCCCCTCCCAGGCCGGCGCCTTCCTGATGGCCCTGCGCGTGCGCGGCGAGGCGCTTGACGAGATCACCGGCGCGGCTTCGGCCATGCGCGCGCGGATGCTGCCGGTCAAGGCGCCCTCCGATGCGATCGACATCGTCGGCACGGGGGGCGATCATTCCGGGACCTACAATATCTCCACGCTCGCCGCCTTTATTGTCGCTGCCTGCGGCGTGCCGGTGGCCAAGCACGGTAACCGCGCCGCCTCCTCGAAATCGGGCGCGGCGGATGTGCTGAGCGCGCTCGGCGTCACCATCGGGCGTGAACCGCATACGCTGGAACGCTGCCTCGAACAGGCCAATCTCTGCTTCATGTTCGCGCAGACGCACCATGCCTCGATGCGCCATGTCGGGCCCTTCCGCGTGGAGCTCGGCACACGCACGATCTTCAACCTGCTCGGGCCCCTGACCAATCCGGCCGGTGTCCGGCGCCAGCTGCTGGGCGTGTTCTCGGATGTCTGGATCGAGCCGCTGGCGAAAGTGCTCGGACAGCTTGGCTCGCAGAAGGTCTGGGTCGTGCACGGCTCCGACGGGCTCGACGAGATCACCACCACCGGCGAGACCCATGTCGCGGCGATCGAGAACGGCACATTCTCGCGCTTTACCATCCACCCGGAAAGCGTGGGCATTGCGCTGGCCGATCCGCGCGACCTGAAGGGCGCCGATCCCGAGCACAATGCCAGGGCGATGCGCGTCGTGCTCGACGGGGAGAAATCGCCCTATCGCGACATTGCGGTGATCAATGCCGGCGCCTCTCTCGTCGTCGCCGAGAAGGCGCGCGATCTCAAGGAGGGCGTCGCCATGGCCGCCGAGGCGATCGATTCCGGGGCGGCCAAAGCCACGCTCGACAAGCTCGTCGCCGTTTCCGGAGCCTGATGCGATGGCCGATATCCTGAAGAAGATCGAGGCCTACAAGCGCGAGGAAATCGCCATCGCCAAGGCGATGGTCTCGCAGGCCGAAATCGAGCGCTTCGCCGCCGCGGCTTCACCGCCGCGTGGTTTTGCCGATGCGATCGAATTGCATATCGCGCAGGGCCGCCCGGCGCTGATCGCGGAAATCAAGAAGGCGAGCCCGTCCAAGGGGCTGATCCGCGAGGATTTTGATCCGCCGGCGCTGGCGCGCGCCTATGCCGAGGGCGGGGCGAGTTGTCTGTCGGTCCTGACCGACGAGCCCTCCTTCCAGGGCAAACCGAAATATCTCGGCCAGGCCCGCGAGGCGTCCGGCCTGCCGGCGCTTCGCAAGGATTTCATGTTCGAGCCCTATCAGGTCTGGGAGGCCCGCGCCTGGGGCGCCGATTGCATCCTGGTGATCATGGCGAGCGTCACCGATGCCGAGGCGCGCGCGCTCATCGAGACGGCCGATGCGTTGGGCATGGACAGCCTCGTCGAGGTGCATGACCGCATTGAGCTCGACCGCGCCCTGACCCTGCCGGCGAAGCTGATCGGCATCAACAACCGCGACCTGCGCAGCTTCAACGTCTCACTGGAGACGAGCGAAGAGCTCGCGCCGCTGATCCCGGATGACCGGATCATCGTGGGCGAGAGCGGCATCTTCACGCCCGACGACATCGCCCGCCTGCGCAAGGTGCGGATCGAAACCTTCCTCGTCGGCGAGAGCCTGATGCGGCAGGATGATGTCGCGGAGGCCACGAAGGCCTTGCTGTCGCTGGAGGACGGAGCCGCCGCATGAGCGATCTCACCCATCTCGATGCCTCCGGCCAGGCCAATATGGTCGATGTCTCGCAAAAGCAGGTCACCTCCCGCGTGGCCATCGCCGAGGGGCGTATCATCACCCGGCCCGAAACCATCGCCATTATCCGCTCGGGTGACGCGAAGAAAGGCGATGTGCTCGGCGCCGCGCGGCTCGCGGGCATCATGGCGGCCAAGCGCACGCATGAGCTCATCCCGCTATGCCATCCGCTGATGATCACCAAGGCGAAGGTCGATTGCGTCGTCGATGAAGAACTCCCCGGCGTGCGCGTTACCGCCGAGGTGCGTGTCGGCGGGCAGACGGGGGTCGAGATGGAGGCGCTGACCGCCGTCTCCGTCGCCTGCCTGACGATCTACGACATGGTCAAGGCGGTGGACAAGGAGATGGTCATCGAGGGCGTGCGCCTGCTCGAGAAGGCCGGCGGTCGCTCGGGCCATTACAAGGCGGAAGGCTGACCAGCATGGCGCTGCTCCCCGTCGCCGACGCTCTGGCGCAGGTTCTGGCGAGCATCGACGGGCCCGTCCCGGAGGAAATGGTACCGCTCGCCGCCTGCCACGGGCGCAGCCTCGCGCGCGATCTCGCAGCAAGGCGCACGCAGCCGCCCTTCGCTGTCTCGGCCATGGACGGCTACGCCGTGCGCGCCGCTGATTGCGCGACCATTCCCGCAACGCTGACCGTGATTGGCGAGAGCGCCGCCGGGCGCGGCTATCGCGGCGATATAGGCCCGGGCGAGGCGGTGCGCATCTTCACCGGCGCACCCTTGCCCACGAGCGCCGACGCCATCGTCATCCAGGAGGATACGCAGGCCCGCGATGACGGGCGCGTGGATATCCTTGAAGCGCCCCCTGTCGGCCATTATGTGCGCCCCGCCGGGCTCGATTTCGCGCAAGGCGCCATTCTCCTGGAAGCCGGGCGGGCCCTTGATGCCGGCGATATCGCGCTCGCTGCCGCGATGAATCATGCGAGCCTGCCCGTGCGCCGCAAGCCGCGTGTCGCCATCATCGCAACGGGGGATGAACTGGTGCTGCCCGGCGAGGAGCCGGGGCCGGATCAGATCGTGGCTTCCAATATCTACGCGCTCGCCGCGATCATCACCCGCGCCGGGGGTGAGGCGATCGATTGCGGCATCGCCCGCGATACGCGCGCGGATGTCCTGCGCGTCGTCGAGACGGCGCGGGCATCTGAGCCCGATATCCTGATCACGCTCGGCGGCGCCTCGGTCGGCGCGCATGATCTGGTGCAGGAGACCCTGAGCGGCATCGGGCTCGAACTCGGCTTCTGGCGCATCGCCATGCGGCCTGGCAAGCCGCTGATGCACGGCAAGCTCGGCGGCTTGCTCTTCCTCGGCCTGCCGGGTAACCCGGTCTCGGCCATGGTCTGCGCGATCCTCTTCCTCACCCCCGCGATCCGCGCACTGCTCGGTGACCCGCTGGCGCCGCACGGCGCGCCGCGCCACCCGGCCATTCTCGGCATTGACCTCAAGGCGAATGACAAGCGCGAGGATTACATGCGCGCAAAGCTCACGCCGCGCCCCGGCGGGCTTCCATTGGTCGAGCCTTTCGCGCGCCAGGACAGCTCGATGCTCGGCCACCTCGCCCGCGCCAACGCGCTTCTCATCCGCGCCCCCTTCGCGCCGGAGGCGAAAGCCGGCGAGCCGGTAGACTATCTTCGCCTCGCCGATATCTTCTGACATCAGCGATCGGCATCCACAGCGTTGGTCAGCCAACCATCTGATGGTCACGCATTGCCGTCACTGTGCGCCGAAGGCAGAGCGGATCAGCCATTGCTGGGCCGCAACGGGGCTGTCGCCCTTGGAGCGCACTGGCTCATCGCTCGAAATGAGCTTGTCCAGATGCAGGATACGGGCATGCAGCCGCACCGACTGGCCGATCAGGTCCTTCAGGCGCGGCGGCAGCGAGGCGGTATCGAAGACCGGGCTCGCCGCTTCCGGCGTCGTCAGCCGCACGCGGGTCTGTTCCTGCAGGGCCTGTTCCGGCGAGATCTCGCCCTCGGCCACAGCGCGCTGGACGAGAAGCCATGAGGCGATCTGCATCAGCCGTGTGGTGAGGCGCATGCTTTCACTGGCATAGGTCAGCGAAGCCTGCCGCGACAACAATTTCGATTCCTCGCGTCCGTCGCCGTCGAGATACGCTGCTGTCTCCTCCACGAGGTTCATCCCCTCGCTGAAAAGTGCGCGAAATGCTTCCGAGCCGACGAAATTACGTCCGAAATCGACGGGATCGCCCTCTTCACGAAAGGTGATATCCGCGTTCATGCCTCGCCTCCTGCTGCACGTCTTGTGTCTGGTGTCCCGAACGAAGACGCCGGAACATGGTTCGTGCGTGTCGAGGCAAATCTAGCGCCGAACGGCGGCAGGCGCGCCGTTCACCTTCGGTTAAGGTTAACGCTGTGGATGAATCAAAAAAGAGCCGCCGGGAAGGCGGCTCTGAAGTCTCAACAGGGAGGCGTCAAACAGAGTGGACAGGAGCCACTCGACATCCAGAAAACTGGATACCCCATTTATAGACGGGAAAGCCTAATGAATGGTTAACACCTCGTCTCCGATTGATAATGACTGCACGAAAATGACACATAGCCACGCTTACGCCTTGAATACAGCATCAGCCGCAGACTTCGATGCCTGCTTCTCCGCGCGCATCTGCTCCAGCCGTGTGACCTCTTCACGCAGCACCCGGATCCGCTCGTCGATTTCCTCGATGGATAGCGTTGCGAGATCCTGACCAACGACGTGATTGCGGGCATGCGCCACCGGGCGCACGGTCTCATCCGCGAATGGATCGATTGCCATGGTCGTCTCCTTTGCTAGCCGTATCATCCCGAAGGGTAAGGCACATGACCCCTGCTTGCCAATGCCGGCGTGGCATGCGACCCCGAAACCGGTCGATCGAAAGAGCCCGGCAGCCCGTGCGAAGCCGGCGAGGAATGGAGGAGACAATCATGACACATCCCGCAACGATGCGTGCCGTCATCACCGATGGCGGTGGTGGTCCTGAGGTCCTGAAGCTGGTTGAGCGCCCAGTGCCGCAGCCCGATCCCGGCGAGATCCTCGTGCGCGTCCATGCTGGCGGCATCAACCGCCCAGACGTCTTCCAGCGGCTCGGCAATTATCCGCCGCCGCCCGGTGCCTCCGACATTCTCGGCCTCGAAATCGCCGGCGAAGTCGTGGCCTGCGGCGAGGGCGCGACGGATTTCGCCGTCGGTGACCGGGTGATGGCGCTGGTCGCTTCCGGCGGTTATGCGGAATATGCGGTGGTGGCGCAGGACAACGCCCTGCCAGTGCCGGAAGGCCTCTCCATGGTCGAGGCCGGGGCAATCCCCGAGACTTATTTCACCGTCTGGACCAACATGTTCGATCGCGGCGGCCTCCGGGCCGGCGAGACGGTGCTGATCCATGGCGGCTCGTCGGGCATCGGCACGACCGCGATCCAGCTCGGCAAGGCCTTCGGTGCAACAGTGTTCGTCACCGCCGGCTCGCCGGAGAAATGCGAGGCCTGCCTCAAGCTCGGCGCCGATCGCGCGATCAATTATCGCGAGGAGGATTTCGTCGCGGTGGTCAAGGAGGCGACCGGCGGCAAGGGTGTGCCGCTGATCATCGACATGGTGGGCGGCGACTATATCGGGCGCAATTACGATGCCGCCGCGACCGAGGGCCGCATCGTGCAGATCGCCTTCCTGAAGGGCGGCAAGGCCGAGGTCGATTTCCGCCGCCTGATGGTCAAGCGCCTGCACCATACCGGCTCGACCCTCCGTCCGCGCTCCGTGGCACAGAAGGCGGAGATCGCCCATTCCCTGCGCGACAAGGTGGTCCCTCTGCTCGCCGAGGGACGCTGCAAGCCGATCATCGATTCCACCTTCCCGCTGGAAGACGTCGCCAAGGCGCATGCGCGGATGGATTCGAGCGCGCATATCGGCAAGATCGTGCTGACGATGGCAGACTGAGTTCACCGGTTACGGGGAGGCGGGCATGAAAGCGCGGTACACCCTGCGTGATCATGCCAATCGCCCCGCGCCGTCAGCCGTGCCCGGACGCCTTGGCGGTCATGCGAAGAGCCGCATCTACGGGCGGCTCGATTGCCGCGCAGCCAGGTCAGCGATGGCGCGCGGGGGGCCGTATGCGGGTCATCGTGTCTTCTTCGCGGATGAGGCGACTGCCGCAAGCGCCGGCTATCGCCCCTGCGCCATATGCATGCCGGAGGCCTATGCGGCGTGGAAGAGCCCCGGAGCGCTGGGTTGAAGCTCACATCTAGGTCTCCGCCCCGATCGCCGGCTCGTCGATCAGGCCGGCGAGCACCTCGGCGACATGACGCACTTCTATCGTTTTGCCCTCGCGCGACAGTTTCCCGGCCATGTTCATCAGGCAGCCAAGATCGCCCGCGAGCAGAACCGGTGCGCCGGACCCGCTGATATTCTCCGCTTTCTTCTCGACGATCGCGTTGGAGATCTCGCCATATTTCACGGCGAAGGTGCCACCGAAACCGCAACAGACGTCGGATTCCGGCATCTCCACGAGTTCGAGGCCCTCGACCCCGGCGAGCAGCTTGCGTGGCTGGTTCTGCACACCGAGCTCACGCAGGCCGGCGCAGGAATCGTGATAGGTCACGCGTCGGTGGAAGCTCGCGCCGATGCGGGTGTAGAACATCACATCGACGAGGAAACTTGTCAGTTCGTAGGTTTTCGCGGCCAGGGCATTGGCGCGGGGCAGCCAGTTCGGATCATCGTGGAACAGCTCGGGATAATGCGTGCGGATCATCCCGGCACAGGATCCGGACGGTGCAACCACATAATCAAAACCGGCAAACGCATCGATCACCTGCTCCGCGAGATCGCGAGTGGTACCGCGGTCGCCGGAATTATAGGCCGGCTGGCCGCAGCAGGTCTGCGCCGGCACATGCACCGTGCAGCCCGCCTCTTCCAGCAATTTCGCGGCGGCGAAGCCCACGGAAGGGCGCATCAGATCGACGAGGCAGGTAACGAACAGACCGACACGCGGCGGCTTGCGGGGGCTTTCGGACATGCTTGCTCCAGCATCCAGAGGGCTCTGACAGCGAATTGTGGTCAAGGATACCGCGGGGTCAACCAGCCAGAACCCCGCATACGGGTTTTTCTCAGTGGCGCACCATGCGAGGGTAGGGAAAACCAATACGAGGAAGGACCAATCATGACCGCCCTCTCCGTGCTCGACCTGGCGCCGATCGCCCAGGGCGAGACGCCTGCCCAGGCGCTGGCACGCACCCGCGAGCTGGCAATCCATGCCGAACATCTCGGCTATCGCCGCTACTGGCTCGCCGAGCACCACAACATGCCTGGCATTGCAAGTGCGGCAACGGCCCTGGTCATCGGCCATGTGGCACAGGCGACGCGCCGTATCCGCGTCGGCGCGGGCGGGATCATGTTGCCCAACCACGCCCCGCTCGTCGTCGCGGAGCAGTTCGGCACCCTGGCGAGCCTGTATCCCGGACGTATCGATCTCGGCCTCGGTCGCGCTCCCGGGACCGATCAGGCCACAGCCCGCGCCCTGCGACGCACCCTCGCGAGTGACCCCAACGCCTTCCCCGATGATGTCGTCGAGTTGATGCATTATTTCAGCGAAACGCGCCCCGGACAGGCCGTGCGCGCCATTCCTGGCGAGGGGCTGCAGGTGCCGATCTGGATTCTCGGCTCCAGCCTCTACGGCGCGCAGCTCGCCGCGATGCTCGGCCTGCCCTATGCCTTCGCCTCGCATTTCGCCCCCGCCCAGATGATGGACGCGATCGCCATCTACCGCGAACGCTTCCAGCCGTCGGCGCAATGCGAAACCCCGCACGTGATGCTCGGCCTGAACGTCTTTGCTGCAGAGACCGACGACGAGGCGCGATATCTGATGTCCTCGCGCCAGCAGGCTTTCATCGCCCTGCGGCGCGGCATGCCGGGCCCGTTGCCACCGCCCGTTTCGGATTACCAGGCCGGTCTCAGCGCGCAGGAAGAGGCCCTGCTCGCCAGCCTCGCCCCCGGTACGGTCGCGGGCGGGCCCGAGACAGTGCGTATGGGGATTGAGGCTTTCATCGCACGCACTGGCGCCGACGAGATCATGGTCACCGCCCAGATCTTCGACCAGGCCGCGCGCCTGCGTTCTTTCGAGATCGCTGCGCGAATGCATCGATCCCTGGCGGCCTGAGGGAATCTACGAAGCGACTCTGCGTCGCGTGTTCGCGCGGTGTCCGGTCTTGCTAGAAGCGTCGCGACGTCATTGCGATGGAGCGAAAACAATGGTCCTGCGCGCTCTCTACTGGGTGCCCCTCTTCGGCTGGATGCTCAAGGATGCGGTTTACGGCGACACCCTTTCGCGCATTCTCTTCGTCGTGAACCTGCTGGTGCTCTGGGTGCTGGCGACGATGATCTTCGGCTATGCGGCAATCATCATACCAGCCCTTCTGATCACACCGACGATCCTCGCCATCATCGTGCTGCTCACCTTCGGCAAATAACGACCAGACGCGCCTCCCACCGGGGGAACGCCAGCGCTTCATGCAGCGCGCGATTTCCCTCCCTTCAGGGGAGGGATTATGGGCGGGGTGAACCCGGTTTCAACATTTCGCAACGCCGATCATCTGCATCGACCTTTCTCACCACCCTCGATCCCTCCCTGCTGGGGAGGGAGGTTTGCTCGCAACCTTCATCGAGGCCTGCATGAATTGCGTGCCCTGCGCACGGTTCAATCCGCGAATTCCGGCTCCTCGCGCATCAGATTGCGCTTGACGCTCTCCAGATGCAGTCGGGCGCTCTCCGAATCGCCGCCACGCATCTGGTCGTAGGTTTTGCGGGCGATATCGGGTTCGACCGGGGTCAGCTTGCGACCGGTGCTCATGGCGAGGACCTGGACCTCGCAGGCGCGCTCGAGATAATACAAATCGTCCCAGGCCTCGGCGATCGAGGGGCCGATGACCATGACGCCGTGGTTCTTCATGAAGACGATATCGGCATCGCCCATGGCGCCGGCGATGCGGTCCCCCTCGGCCTCGTCGAGGGCAAGCCCGTTGTAATCGCGGTCGATGGCAGTGCGACCGTAGAATTTCAAAGCCGTCTGCCCGGCCCAGACCAGCGGGTCCCCCTCCACCATGGAAAGCGCCGTCGCATGGGGCATATGCGTGTGGAAAGCCACGCGCGCACGCGGCAGGCGCATATGCAGGCGGCCATGGATGTAGAAAGCCGTCGCTTCCGGCTGGCCCTCGCCGGAAATGACGTTGCCGTCATAATCGCAGACCAGCAGGCTCGACGCGGTGACCTCGGAGAAGGAGAGGCCATAAGGGTTAACGATGAAGAGATCGTCGCGCCCCGGCACGATGGCCGAGAAATGGTTGCAGATGCCCTCGCTCATGCCAAGCCGGGCGGCCATGCGAAAACAGGCGGCGAGATCGATCCGCGCGGCCTGGAGCGCCTCCTCGTCGATGGCGCTGTTGCGCAGGATGGCGGGGCTTGTGCCCTTCGCCCTGAATTCATGAGCCATGATCGTCCTCCGTCGGGATCGTGCCGCGCGCGCATCAGCATGACCGACGCGGCGCTGGAAATTCGGAAACCATGATCGCGAGGCCCCCACCCGGCGGCAAGCCGCTTTTGCACACAGTCTCATGTGAAGGTTCGGATGCGCCACGGTTTCGTCATCGGGCGAAATACCTCGGGCGCATTTTGAATACAGGCTATGTATGTTGCAATATTATCTAAACGCCACAGTGAAATCATGGAATATAATTCAGATAGCGCCGCATTTTCAGCATTTTTTTGTCAATTTTCGCCAGCGCCATTGCCAGTGACGCACGGCCCCACTATTGTTTTGCGACATCGAAGCTGCAACGTCCCGCCTTGTGATTGCTGTCACGGGACGGGTATTATTTCGTTGGAGCATACCAAGGATCAAGATGAACGATACGCCAAAACGCGACAAGATCGCCGTGCGCAATCTCTACAAGGTTTTCGGCGACCATCCTCAGGAAGGGATGCGGCTGATCCGGGAAGGGCGCGACAAGGACGAGATCTTCGCCGAGACCGGGCAGACTGTGGGCGTCGTCGATGCAAACTTCACCATCCGCGAGGGCGAGATCTTCGTGATCATGGGTCTCTCGGGCTCCGGCAAGTCGACCATGGTGCGCATGTTCAACCGTCTCTACGAGCCGACCTCCGGATCGATCGAGATCGAAGGCGAGGATATCGTCAAGCTGGACAATGAGGGCTTGCGCAAGCTGCGTCGCGACACCGTGAGCATGGTCTTTCAGTCCTTCGCGCTGATGCCCCACATGAAGGTGATCGACAACGTCGCCTTCGGGCTCGAACTCGGCGGGATCTCGCGGCACGAGCGCCACCAGCGCGCCATGACGGCGCTGGAGCAGGTGGGACTCGCGGCCAATGCGGACAGTTACCCGGACGAGTTGTCCGGCGGCATGCAGCAACGCGTCGGTCTCGCCCGCGCGCTCTGCGCCGATCCGCCGATCCTCCTGATGGACGAGGCCTTCTCCGCCCTCGACCCGCTGATCCGCTCCGAGATGCAGGACGAGTTGCTGATGCTCCAGGAGGAGAAGCAACGCACCATCATCTTCATCAGCCACGATCTTGACGAAGCCATGCGCATCGGCGACCGCATCGCCATCATGCAGGGCGGTGTCGTGGTGCAGGTGGGCACGCCGGAGGAAATCCTGAAGAATCCGGCCAATGACTATGTGCGCTCGTTCTTCCGCGGCGTCGATGTCTCCAAGGTGCTCACCGCCCGCGATATCGCGCGCCGCACCCAGGTCACGCTGATCGACAAGCCCGAGCAGGGCCCGCGCGCGGCCATTCGCACCCTGGAAACCCACGATCGCGAATATGGCTACGTGCTCGGGCGCAACCGCCGCTTCCTCGGCGTGGCCAGTCTCGCGACCCTCGATGAGGCGCGCAAGGCCGACCACCCGCTGGAAAAGGCCTTGCTGCCCGATTGCCCGACGATCAGCCCCGAAACGCATCTGGGCGAGTTGATGAATGTCGTGGCGACCACCCCCTATGCCGTCCCCGTCATCGATGAGAACGGCCGCTATGCCGGCGCCGTCTCGCGCTCGGCGCTGTTACAGGCGCTCGACAACATGATCGGCGAGGACAAGCCGGCCATGGCGGCTGCTGCCGATACGGCCACGCCACAAACCGAAGCCCGGGAGGGCGTGTGACATGAACGCCCAATTCAACCCGCTGCGCCCCTTCGATACCTGGCAGCTTCCCTTCACCGACTGGATCGACGTTTTCTTTGACTGGATTTCCGGCGCGCGCAATTTCTTCCGTGCCGTCCGCCAGCCGGTCGACTGGGTGCTCGAAACCGTCGAGGGAACGCTGCAATTCCTGCCGCCGACACTGATGATCGGGCTGATCGCGCTGATCGCATGGCAATTGGTGGGACCGCGTCTGGCGATCGGCTCTTTCCTGAGCCTGTTCTTCCTCGGTCTGATCGGGGCCTACGAACAGGCCATGACGACGCTCTCGCTGGTGCTCACTGCCGTGGCATTCTGCGCTGCGATCGGCATTCCGCTGGGCATCCTCACATCGCGCAGCGATCGCTTCGAGCAGGGGCTGCGCCCCGTTCTCGACACGATGCAGACGACACCGGCCTTCGTTTATCTGGTGCCGATCGTGGTGCTGTTCGGCATCGGTAATGTTCCCGGCGTGATCGTGACGATCATCTTCGCCGTGGCGCCGCTGATCCGTCTCACGAATCTGGGCATTCGTCAGGTTCCCAAGGACGTGATCGAGGCAGCACTCGCCTTCGGTGCGTCGCGACGCCAGCTGCTCTGGCGTGTGCAATTGCCACTGGCCACGAAAACCATCATGGCCGGGGTGAACCAATCGCTGATGCTCGCATTGTCGATGGTGGTCATCGCATCAATGATCTCCGTGGGCGGGCTGGGCCAGATGGTCCTGCGGGGTATCGGACGACTTGATATGGGTCTCGCCGTGATTGGCGGTATCGGAATCGTCGTACTCGCGATCATCCTCGACCGCATGACCCAGGCGCTGGCCCAGAGCGAGCGCGAACGTGGAGGGCAGCGCATGCTCGACCGCGGGCCGATCGGCCTCGTGCGCCGGCTCACTGCCGGCAATGGGGGCGGCAAGCCGGAAGGCGACGTGAAGCCGGAAACGGCCTCCGGGCCTTCCACACAGCCCGCGAGCGGCAAGGCCGCCGCCTGACCCTTTTCGGCGCGCACCGTGCCCCGCATGGTGTGCGCCGCCGGATGCCGCTTCTGCTGCGCCGCGCGGTGCGGGCGTCATCCTTTTGCCGGGCTGCAAACCAGCCCCGCAAGGCAATACCAATCCGAATCGACACAGAGGAGTCATCATGACCAAGCATTTCCGCACTGTCAGCGCCATGGCGCTCGCCACCGCGATCGGCTTTTCCGCCAGCGCGGTCCAGGCTGACGAGCACATGCCCGGCGAGGGCGTCAGCGTCCAGCCGATCACCTCCGGCATCGCCGAGGAAATCTTCCAGCACGAGATCCTGTTCGAGGGCCTGCGCCGGCTCGGTTACGAAGTCGAGGATCCGCTCGAAGCCGAATATGCCGTGATGCATGTCGCGCTCGGCCAGGGCGATGCCGACTTCACCGGCGTGCACTGGAACCTGCTGCATGAGGAATTCTACCAGAATTCCGGCGGCGAGGCGCAGCTGACGAAGATGGGCAACCTCATCGCCAACGTGCTGCAGGGCTACCTGATCGACAAGGCGACCGCCGACGAATACGGCATCACCAATCTCGAGCAGTTGCAGGATCCGGAAATCGCCGCGATCTTCGATGCCGATGGCGACGGCATGGCCGACCTCACCGGCTGCAATCCGGGCTGGGGCTGCGAGCTCGTGATCGAGCATCAGCTTCCGGAATACGGTCTCGGCGACACGGTGCGTCACAATCAGGGCAGCTATTTCGCCCTGATGGCCGACACCATCGCCCGCTTCGAGCAGGACGAGCCGATCCTCTACTATACCTGGACGCCGCTCTGGGTTTCGGGCGTGCTGGTGCCGGGTGAAGACGTCGAGTGGCTGGAAGTGCCCTATACCTCGCTTCCCGACAACGATGATGCCACGGCCGAGGACACCTCTGCCAACGGTCTCAATCTGGGCTTCGCCGTGGACGATATCCGCGTGCTTGCCAACCGCGACTGGGCCGAGGCCAATCCGGCTGCCGCGCGCTTCCTCGAACTCGTCGAGATCGACATCAACGACGTTTCCGCCCAGAATCTGCTGATGCGTGAGGGCGAGGATTCGATGTCTGACATCGAGGCGCATGCGGATGCGTGGATCGAGGAAAACGCCGACACGTTCGAAGGTTGGGTCGAAGAGGCGCGCCAGGTCGAGTGATCGCCTGACACGTTGCGCAATGCGCGTTCAATATGATGCGGGCGGTGCCGTGATGGTACCGCCCGTTTTCGTTCAGGGGATCGCGCGCGGATCGCCGTAGCGACCGGTCCAGTATTTCTTCAAGCCGTCGCCGACAGCGCCGAACAGCATCAGCAGCGATCCCGTGATGAACAGCCAGACTCCGAAGGTCAGCCACCCGTCGAAGGCAGGAAGAAAGAAGATCGAACCGACGAAGAACGTCGCGTTACCCACCACCCCGATGCTGATATGGACCCACTCATATTCCACCAGAAACCGGTGCAGCGTCTGCCGTTTGTCCATTTCGTCCCCTGTCGGTTTCGGTCCGTGATCGTGATATGCCGCCCATCGAAGCAGAGCCTTTGCGAGACCTGACGGCTGTCGAACACCGTAATTGTCCGGCAGGCCCCGTAAAAACTTCCATACCAGGGCGACAAAGCGCTGCTACTTTGCAGCCTGCCTCACCCCAAGCCCAGAGCGGCGCGCAATTCCGGGATACGTGAGCGTGCGACGGGGACGCGGTCGAGGGACGGGCTGCCGTCGAGGAGACAGAAGCCGTTATCCTTGCGACGCTGGAAACCGGCGACGCGCGCCGTATTGACGAGATAGGAGCGGTGGACCCGCAGGAACTGCGCCGGCAAACGCTTCTCGGCCTCCGAAATCGACCAGGGGCAAAAGACCCGTCCGGAGGCGATATAGACGATGGAATAATGCCCTTCCGCGCGCAGGGCAAAAATCTCGCCCGCAGGTACGAAATAGGTCGAGCTATCCTTCTCGTAGGGCACGCGCACGGCGGGCACGGCGCCCTCTCCCGGTGCGACCGGTCGCGCCGTCTCGCGCGGCCCGTTCGCTGAATCGACGCGCTCACTCTGTGCGTGATTCGTTGCGGCGGCTACGGTTTCGGTTGCCGCCGCAACGGATGCCGGCAGTGTCGGGCTTGCCGCGAGGGCGCCGGATAACGCCGCCATCTCATCGTCCGCCGGGCTCGCGAGCATGCTCGCCGCCGTGAGCAGGAAGGCGCCGGAGATCACGAATCCGGCGAGAAGCACGATCAGGGCGATCTGGGCATTGG
>Ga0076929_100423_pt1 | contig 40880 bp, 38 predicted proteins | sample HotLakConUCCSL28_FD_87104 | JGI IMG/M metagenome (GOLD analysis project Ga0076929, IMG submission 87104) | Hypersaline microbial mat communities from Hot Lake, Washington, USA - Hot Lake Consortium UCC-SL28 (version 3) (version 3) | ecosystem: Environmental > Aquatic > Thermal springs > Hot...
CCGTCGCCCACATCCGCATCGTTACGCGACGGCTCGCAAGATATTGCTAAACGGACTGAAATTATGAGTCAGACACTTACAGATGTTGAAGCGCATGGGGGTTGACGCGACGTCCCATGGCTTCCGATCATCGTTTCGAGACTGGGCGGCGGAGCAGACCAGCTTTCCTCGGGAAGTCTGTGAAGCGGCGTTGGCGCACACGGTCGAGAACAAGGTCGAGGCGGCTTACCGCCGTGGGGACCTCCTCGAAAAGCGCCGTGAGTTGATGGAGGCATGGGCAAATTATGCAAGTCAATCCTTTAAGTAAATTAAGCAAGAACCAAAAGATTGAGTTTATACTGGAACGCAATCTCAGTAATTTTGATTATTTTATTTATAAGAGATTTGTTCTCGACAATGAACTAAAGCAACTTCAACAAATTCAGGACGATGACGAGTTTATCGACGAACTTGAAGATTGGAGTAATGAATTAAATATTGATGTGTCAAATTATTTGGAAAGGAATTTTGATTCACAAAGATTTAAAAGCAAGAAGTACTATATTCTTCATCAATTCCAGAAAATTTCTGATTATATTGAGAATCTATCTGTGTGTAGTGATGAGGAAATTGACAAAATATATAATGAAGAACTTGAAAAGCTACAAATATATAATCATGAAAATGCAGAATTAGATTTACGTCGGTGGTTGAACATTGAATTCTGGACCCCTGACGAAGCTGCAGCTATCTCAATTGGTAAAAATCCAAGAATCGTAAATTATGATACAATGAAGAATTTCAAAAATTCTTCATCATGCATTCCAAAAAGATACTTCGAAAATCTTTACCTATTTAATAAGCTCGTTAGAAGTAAAATCAATAATAATAATAAGCTTGAAAATAACAAATATCTAGATTATGCGCAAAAATCAGATGTTTTATACATTAATTTAAATAATTTAAAACAAAAATCATCGCAGAAATCAACGCAAGAGGCAAATGAAGACGACATAAATCATAAAACAAAACATGTATATCACAGATTTATTATTGGATTTGCAATGTTGTATTATGATTTTGACCAATCTTATGATCCAAATAATGGCTCAAATGCCTTTAAAGATATCACGAACGACTTGAATGAACTTCATCTTAAAATGAATGAGAAAACAGTCCGTACTCACTTGAAGCTTGCATTAGAGTGGTTTCGTTCGCAAGAAACTAAACACATAAATCTTGAGAAAGCCAGAAAAACGGTCGAAAGTCGTCGGTCGGCTCGGAAAATGAAATCGAGTTCGGAATATACCGACCGTTAACATTTATTTTCCGACCAAACTCGCAGACCTTCCGGGACACCAATGAACGGAGGTGTCCGCATGGGTAATGTCGAAAAAGAACGTTCCAACACGAAATTCCTGCGCCTCAAACAGATCGTCGCGCCGCACGGGTGCGTCGGCGTTAGCCGCAGCCACTGGTATTTCCTGATCAAGCAGGGGCGAGCACCGAGCCCGGTGAAACTGGGCCGCCTCAGTCTCTGGCGCGCGGAGGAAGTTGAGGCGTTCTGCGAGAGCCTGACGCATAACACATAAACAATTTAAAGTAGCCGCAAGAGCGAGTTAACCACCATCATCGCCGCAAACCTGAGCCGGGACCCTGTTTTCAGGCGACGGCGAAGCTTTGTCGAAAAGGAGATACAATGCCTTCATGTCAACACTATGTGTCGCCCCTCGTCGAGGAGATCCTGTCGCGGCACCGGTATTTCGGCGACGGCCCCCCGCACTGGCGAACGCGGAGAACCGACCGGCCCTGCCAAAGCGCCCGGGATGCCGAGAACAGACGGTGGCGCCTCTTAAAGCGCCTGCGCCGCTACGAGCGCCAAACCGGCGACGAAGCCGCGAGCTCCCTCATCGACCGCCTCGAAAACTGCCATCCCAGGCATCGCTGCGGCAGCGGCGCCTGTCCTGAATGCGCGAGGGCTATGCAGCGCTGGTTTGTCGAACAGACGGCGGCTCTCATCAACGGCCCGGCGACGATCCTGATGCCCATCGCGGCCGGTATGCAGACGACGGATTTGAGCACGGGAAACCCGACCATCAACCTCAAGCGCCTGTGCGGCCGCACCTTGGAATCTGCCGGGATCGATGTGGCCGCGATGGGCATCGATTTCAGCGTGAACTACGATCGATATGGCACTGTCGAGCCGCACTATATGCCGCACGCGTGGATTCTTGTCCCGCAGGAATTGAGTAGGGTGAAACTGGATCGGTTCTTCCGCTGGTTTCCGAAAACCCCTGACGTTCCTCGACCTCGTCGCCAAGCCATCTTCGATGGCAACTTGGGAGCTCTTGCATACGGTCTTAAACCCAATTTCCATGGTCGAGAGGGGTACTTCCAGATGAAGATTCTGGAGGGTGGAGAACGCGTCTGTTGGAATACGCGCCGCCGTCCTCTTCGCGCCGAACATTCAGTCGCGATTGCGCTCATGCTCGACCGTATCGGTCACGCCGAGCGCATTATGCTTCGAGGCGCACGCATGACGAAAACGCGTGATGGAGTGGCTATTCGGCGGCTTGGTGCGCCGTAATCAGTGTTTTCACCTGATCGGCTTCTAGAGCCCAAGGAATCCCCTGTTTGAGCCTCTGATCGCTGAATTCGCAATGAAAAGTATGTGAACTGCACCATCCCCGACGCCGATCGCACGGCACCATCGAACGCGGTGATCGGTGAGCAATTCGAGATGCTTTCTCGGCTCACCTACTCACTGCTCACCACCCACCACGAACATCAAACGAAAGGAATTTTTCATGGCAGACACCACCCCCAAGCCGCGCGTTTATTTCGCGGCGACCGTCAAAAATCTCGACACCAACGAGTTCTCGATTCGCGTAGAGTTTCAGACCATCGAGGGCGACATCAGGAGCGTGATTTTACCGCGCGCCGAGATCCAATCTCCGCGGAGCATCGTGCAACGCCTCTTCAATGCCGGAGCCGAATTGTCCCCCCGAGAAGCCGCTCAATCCATGATTGAGGATGCCCTCCGAGTTCACCCGCCGACCATCGAGCAGCAAACGGGTCGCACTGGATGGACTGACGGGTCATTTGTCCTTCCGGATCTGACCATCGGTGACGCAGCAGGGATCTTGTCGTTTCGTCCCGGGAACGAGGCGATTGAGCACAAGCGCGGGGGCACGCTCAAGGCCTTCCGGCGCGGTTTGAAGGAGCCTTGCGCGAAGTCCAGCTTCCTTCTGTTCTCGATGGCAGCGGCTTATGCAGGTCCCCTGCTTGAATATCTTGGAGAGCAGGAAGGGGCGGTGTTCAACCTTGCCGGAAAAAGCTCCACGGGGAAATCCCTGTGCTGCCGCGCGGCGCAAGCCGTGATCAAATCATCGGGTGTTCGCGATTTGAAGTCATCCGCCCTCTCGGAGCGGGGGTTGGAAGAGGTGGCCTTCGCGCATAACGATTGCCTTCTTGTCCTCGACGAACTCGGGAATCTCGAAGGCAAGCTGGCTCATCGCCAGGACACCTTGCGGTCGTGGGCCTACAAGCTTGCGGGGACGACGGGAAAGGTCCGCTCGAAATCCGTGGCGACCGAATTGCCGACGCTCTCCTGGCGCATCATCGCCTTTCTGTCGTCTGAAGCGATGATCGCAGATCTTGGTCGCCGGCGGGATGATGGTGAAATCGTCCGCCTCATCGACATTCCGGTGCCGGATCGCAGTCAGTTTGGTGTGTTCGACGGCGCAACCGATGCGTCCGAAGCGATTGCACTCGCGCGAATGGTCGAAGAGACGATCTGCGCGAATTATGGTCGGGCTTTTCCAGCGTACCTTGAAGCCCTCCTTCCAGAAATCGAAAAGCATCGTGCGAAGGCACGAGAAGATGTTCAACGCTTTGTGGCGAGGGCCTGTCCCGATGGAGATGCGTGGGAGCGCCGCTTTGCCGGCAAGTTTGCGATCATCTACGCGGCAGGAAAACTCGCCGCCAGGCTCCGGGTCGCCCCGTGGTCGACTAAACAACCGATGAAGGCGGTCAGCAGGGTCTACAGGCGGGCCCTTGCCGCACTTCGCCAACGAGATCCCTCGGTCGTCGACGTGCTGAAGAAATTGCAGCGGGGGGTTAAAGACGGCCGCTTTCCGATGGCGAATGAGAAGCAATCTCTTCCTAAAGGCGTTGACGATACCTGGGGCTTTCGCCGCAACCATCGTGGCGAAGGAAAAATCATCGCAGTTTGGCGCGACCGGTTCGAAGAGCTTTGCGGCTCCTCCGCAAACCGGCAGATCATCGCTAAGGCGATGCGTGAGGCCGACCTCCTGCATTGCACCTCCGCGACCACCCATACGGCGCAGCTGGCGGTCAGGGGACTGAGCGGGTCGAGGGTCCGTTGCTACTGCTTGCGCTTCGACTCGATCCGGCAGGCGATGATGAAGTAGCGGAAAGAGTAATTCATCAACCTGAAATCGCTCTATTCGTAAAGTAATTTTTAGCTGCAGAATTCGTATTTTGCAGCTAAAAGGTATGTAGCATTTGAAAAAGGATGATTCGCAATGACCACTCGTGCTCCAACCGATATCGACCGGTTCGTTGGTCAGCGGGTTCGTCTCGCCAGGAAAATGGCGAAGCTCAGCCAGCAGAAGCTCGGCGCAATTGCCGGTGTCACATATCAACAAGTCCAGAAATACGAAAACGGAACTGATCGCATTGGTGCTGGTCGGCTGTACCAGGTTGCGCTGGCGACCGATCAACCGATCGAGTTCTTTTTCAATTTCGGTGGTGACGTCGAAGCACGGGACACGGATCAGATCGATTTGCTCGCTGACCCCGGAATTCAGCGCGTGATAGCCGCTGCCGCCAACATCAAGTCGAAGGCGCTACTGGCCAACCTCACACAGATTGCTGAAACTTTCTCCAGCACGAATACCGCTGAATAAGGCTTCAGAGCCCGAATTTCGGCAGCTTCTCAGCATAATGTTTGCGCATCAGCGAGCGATAGTACGCCATTTCCAAGAACCGCATGACCGTCCTCGGCCACCGCGTCGAGGAAGTGCATCGCGGGTGAGCCGATGAAGCCGGCGACGAATCGGTTTACCGGGTTGCTGAAGACCTCGTATGGTGAACCGATCTGCTCGATGAGCCCGTCCCGCATGACCACAAGCACATCGGCGAGGCTCATTGCTTCCAATTAATCGTGCGTGACGAATACGGACAATGCACTTATCTGGCCGTGAATCCGCTTGATTTCGATCCGCAGTCTGAATGCGCTCCACAGCCTGCTGCTTTAACGCATCCGGAAAATACCGGCGCCTCTTCCCCTATATTAGACACTCTTCTCTTGGCCCGACAGCGTATCATGGAGATCAACTCAAAAAAAATAGGATCAGTCGGACGCTGGTCTCATATAATGTTTTCCGCGTGAAGTTCGTCTATTGAGTCAGAATTCATGCTGAGCCAAGTCGTGAGCACCTCACGAGTATGCTGGCCAAGGCTGGGTCCAGTGTGGCGGATCTTCCCGGGCGAAGCGGAAAGACGTGGAAAAACGTTTTGCATGGCCAGCATTCCAAAAACCGGGTCCTCCACCCTTGTGATAATTTCACGTTCTTGGAAGTGGGGATCCGCGAGCATTTCGGGCGCCCTATAAGCCATACCAGCCGGGATGCCGTTGGTGGAAAGGAGATCCACGATCTCTTCTGCCTTCTTCGTGCGCGTCCAGCAAGAGATCACATCGTCGAGTTCACTCTGATGCTTGCCGCGCGACTGATGGCTGGCGAAACGCGGATCCTTGGCGAGTTCGGGTTGACCCATCGCCTTGCACAAGCGGTAAAAGATAGAGTCTTGATTCGCTCCGATGATCACGTCGCGTTCGTCCAAGGCAGGATAGGCGTTGGATGGCGCCAGTCCGGGTAACACGCTGCCGAACCGCTCGCGGACATAGGCGAGCTTGTCGTATTCAGGTATAAGGCTCTCCATGATGGAAAGAACCGATTCCAAGATGGTCGCATCGACGATCTGGCCATGCCCTGTTTGATCGCGATGATGCAGCGCGAGCATTATGCCGATCATCGCGTTGAGCCCGGCGAGTGAGTCCCCGAGCGAAATACCCACGCGCACCGGCGGCCGATCCGGATAGCCACTGACGTATCGCAGTCCTGCCATTGCCTCGCAGACGGACGCGAAGCCGGCGCGTTTTGCATATGGGCCGTCTTGGCCGAAGCCGCTGATGCGTGCCATGACGAGACGTGGATTGATCTTGTAAAGTGTGTCCCATCCGAGGCCCCACCGTTCCATAGTTTCCGGCCGAAAATTCTCGATCAGAACGTCGGCGCCGCCGGCTAGATCCTTCAGCACGGCCTGTCCCTTGGAATGACGCAGATCGAGGGTCATTGATTTCTTGTTGCGGGCGATCACCGGCCACCAGAGTGTGCGGCCGCTCTCGTCCGTGCGACCCCACTGTCGCATCGCGTCGCCAACGCCTGGAGGCTCTATCTTAACGACCTCCGCGCCGAAATCCGCGAGCAACTGTCCGCAGAATGGGCCGGCAATCAATTGCCCGAGTTCTATGACGCGAATGCCGTGCAAAGGTCCCATAAATGCGTTTCCTCCGTCTTCTTACGCGGGCATGTCTTCAGCTAGAAAATGGAAGCATCTGAACATGAAGTTGCGGGCGCCGCAATACGGATGCGATCTGGTTCAAAGCCATGAGGGAATTGGGCATTCGGTCCCATTTGATCAATTGCAGTTTGGTTTGAATCAGTTTAACGTACTACTTGTTTTGTGGTTTTTTGCTTTGCAAAAATTCGCCGAATAGCCGATCCAATGAAATCGGTTTACCTTGGCCAGCTTCGGGTTGGTAGATAGTAACAATGGGCTTTAACAAGGGAGGAAGACAATGAGGGCGTTGATTTCAACAATCGCGGTGGGCGGCCTGCTTGTGGCGACGAGCCTGACAGCGGTTCCGGTTCAGGCCGAGGAATATCCACGAATGACCTTACGGCTCGCGCATTCTTTTCCTGCCGGCTGGGCCCAGACCGAGGTCGATCAGTGGTGGGCCGACCAGATCCGAGAGCGCAGCGACGGCAACATCCGCATCAACATACTGTGGGCTGGCTCCGGCGGAGAGCCCTTGGAGATTCTGCGCCTGGTGGGCAGCGGCGCTGTAGATTTGGGAGCGGTGCCCCCCAGCTATTTTCCGAATGAATTGCCACTGTCGAGCGCGCCCAACGCTTTGCCGTTGACTTTTGAAAGCAACGAGGCTGCATCCCGCGTAATGGAAGGACTCGTGCGGGATGTCCCCGCAATCCAAGACGAGTTGCGCGAGAACAACATCTGGCCGTTGTTCTTCCATACACTAAATACATACCAACCGTTGTGCACTAAACCTGTCAGCACTCTAGCAGACTGGGAGGGACTGCGCGTGCGCACGTTCGGTGCGTGGCAGCCCTATCTGTGGGACGCGCTCGGCGCCGTAGGCGTCAACGTGATGACGCCGGAGAAGTATGAAGGCCTTCAGCGCGGCCGCATTGATTGCGGCTTCTTCTCCACCGACCTCTATGCCCAGACGCGCCTCTATGAAGTCGCAAAACACCTGAGCGACTTCGGCTTTGGCCCTCAGCCGACCTGGCCAATCTGGGTTAACTACGAGCGCTGGCACAACGACATGCCGGAGAACGTCAAGAAGCTTATTATGGAAGTCAGCGAGGAAGCGCGTGAGCGCAGCCTTACTGCACTCGCCGAGGTGCAGGAGGAAAGCTTGCAGCTTATGCTTGATGCGGGCGTCGAGGTGGTTGAATTCGAGCAACCGGACGAACTGCGCGAGCGCGCGCCGAACTTCAGGCAGCTTTGGTTGGAGAACATGCAGCGCGAAGGCCGCGGTGAGGCCGCTCAGGCAGTGCTCGACTACTGGATGGAGCACGGCGACATCTAGTAAAAAGACTGGGTCCGGGTCGCTTAAGCGACCCGGACGGTCTAGTACCGCTTCGAGGTTTCCTCCATGACAACCGTCTTCCGTGTAATAGATGCGGGCATTCGATGGCTGGAGCATCTTTTTATGATGTTCTCGTCGGCGCTTCTCGCCCTCATGGCGCTCCTCGGCACCGCCGACGTTCTATCGCTCAACCTCTTTGGCCATCCCGTGCCGTCTGCAACTGAGCTAGCCGCCACGATGCTTGCGATCGCAGTCATGATGGGTATGAGCCACACGCAGCGACAGAATGCGCATATTCGCGTGGACTTGTTCTGGAAGTTTTTCCCTAGGCCGATAAAGATTTTCGTCGAAGGGCTCTCGCTGGTGATCGGCCTGTGCGTCTTCGTGCTGATCACATGGGGCGCTTGGCAATTAGCACAGCATAGCATTGACATCTGGGAGGTGGCCGTGGCTTCCGTCCGGTTCCCAATTTGGCCGTTCAAGCTGGGGTTTTTTCTGGGGGCCCTCGTGTGCGCCCTTGAGCTCCTGCGGGAACTCTTGCGATTCCTATTCGCCGGTGATCGGTTGACTGATCCCGAGGCTGGCCCCGTCGTACATAAAAATTAGCGGAAGGACTGAGTAAATGGAGCCGTTGCACATCGGTCTGCTTGCGATCGGCGCCATGCTGGCTCTGATCGCACTGTCGATACCGGTGGCGTTTTCAATCTTCATCGTCGCCATTGTCGGCTTGTGGTATCTTGGCGGGTTACCGTTGATGCTCGGCACCGTCGAAGGGCTGCCATATCAATTCGCGAGCCAGTATGGCTTCGTAGTCATTCCCATGTTCATTCTAATGGGGGCTTTTGCCGAAATTTCCGGCATAACTAAAGATTTTTATACGTTCTTCTACCGAGTACTCGGCCGAGTCCGCGGCGGTCTGCTTATGGTTACCACGCTGAGTTCAGCGGGTTTCGCCGCGATTTCGGGATCCACGATGGTCAACGCCGTAGTGTTCACCCGCATCGCTCTCCCGCAGATGATTTCCTTCGGATACCACCGGGGAATCGCCGCCGGCTGCATCGCGGCCGCAGGCACCTTAGCGGCGCTTATTCCACCCTCTATTATGATGGTGGTCTATGCGCTGCTGACCGGCCAGTCGATTGGGACCCTGCTAATTGCGGGCATCGTACCGGGCATCCTCACGGCCGTCGCCTATCTGATCGCGATCTGGGTGATGGTGACGATTCGACCGAGCATTGCGCCTGTTCCCGAAGAGCGCTTCTCCCTGCGCGAAAAGCTTCAGGCCTTTTACTCTATCTGGGCGTTCGCGCTGTTGGCGGTCATTGTTATTGGAGGCATCTATTCCGGATCGATGTTCCCGTCTTCGGCCGGCGCTGTCGGGGCCGCCGGAGCTTTCCTTATCATGCTAGTGCGCGGCTGGTTTCGCAAGGACACGCCGTCAATAAGCGAGATCGGCGCCGCGATGCAAAGCGCCGCAGCGACCACCGCTGTTCTGTTCCTGGTTATCATCGCCGGCCTGATGCTTTCCCGGCTGTTCGTGTTCTCCGGCTTCATCGACGAGATAGTCTGGTGGATTGAGGATCTTGGCGTCTCACCAATCATCGTTATGCTCGTGATTATGCTGATGTATATAGTCCTCGGTTGCTTCATGGACACGATCTCAATGGTGGTCGTCACCGTGCCGTTCGTCTTTCCGATCGTGACTGGGCTCGGTTTCGACCCAATTTGGTTCGGTGTCATCGTCATCAAGCTAGTCGAGATCGGGGTGCTAACGCCGCCGATCGGGCTTAACCTGTTCGCGGTACTCAGCGCGTCCGGAGGACAAATTAAACCCACCGACCTCTTCAAGGGCGTAGCGCCCTTCATCGTGGTTGAGTTCATTCTAATTGGGGTGCTTCTCGTTTTTCCCGGCATTGTCTTGTGGCTGCCGGACCTGATGAGAGGCTGAACCGGAACCTTCAAGGAGGAGCAACATGAAGACATACCAGATGTGGATTGACTCGCAGTGGATCGATCCGGCAAATGGCGAATGGATCGAGACACAGAACCCGTTCACGGGAAAGACGTGGGCTCGCATTCCGAAGGGGACCGCCTCAGACGCTAATCGCGCCGTAGAGGCGGCCTATGCGGCCTATGACCGAGGTGAATGGGCAGAGATGACCGCCAGTCGTCGAGGCGCACTGCTACGGAAGCTCGGAGATCTGATCGCGGACAATGCGGAGCACCTTGCCGATGTCGAAGTCACGGACAATGGCAAGTTGAAGGCCGAGATGTATGGCCAAATGAAATACATGTCTGAATGGTATTACTACTATGGCGGCCTCGCCGATAAAGTGGAGGGTGCGAACATCCCTACTGACAAGCCTAACATGTTTAACTTCACCCAGTATGAGCCCTTGGGTGTGGTCGCTGTCATCACACCCTGGAATTCGCCGCTTCTACTAGCGACTTGGAAGATCGCGCCGGCTCTTGCGGCCGGAAACACCTTGGTGATAAAGCCATCCGAGTTCACTTCGGCGTCGATGTTGGAGCTGGCGAAGCTTGTGGAGCAGGCAGGCTTTCCCAAAGGCGTTTTCAACGTGGTGACTGGGTATGGCCCGGATATTGGATCGACAATCGTCGAACATCCCAAGGTCGCCCGCATTGGCTTTACTGGTGGCGAGCCCGGTGGCGTCAAGGTCTACGAGGCCGCCGCGCGCGGGCTGAAGCGGGTGTCACTAGAACTTGGCGGAAAATCGCCAAATATTGTATTCGAAGACGCGGATCTGGATAATGCCGTCAAGGGCGCGGTATCTGGCATCTTCGCCGCCACGGGACAGACCTGCATGGCCGGATCTCGGCTGCTTGTGCAGGAAAGCATCCATGATGAATTCGTCGAGCGGCTTGTCGCGCTAGCGAAGACGGCGCAAATGGGCAATCCCTTGGACATGGACACGCAGGTCGGACCGGTAACCACTCGTCCGCAATACGAAAAGGTCCTTTCCTACATCAATGTCGCCAAGGAGGAAGGCGCTACATGCGTCCTCGGAGGCAAGCCGGCCGAGCGTCCTGAATGCGGAGACGGCTGGTTTATCGAGCCCACGATCTTCACGGGCGTGCACAATAGCATGCGAATCGCCCAGGAAGAGGTCTTTGGCCCGGTGCTCTCCATCATCCCGTTCAAGGACGAAGACGAGGCCGTGCACATCGCAAACGACGTACTCTACGGGTTGGCAGCCGGCGTATGGACGCAGAACATTTCGCGCGCCCTGCGCATGACCAAGAAGATACGCGCAGGGACGGTTTGGGTGAACTCATATCGTGTCATAAGCTACATGTCGCCGTTTGGCGGCTACAAGCGTTCCGGCATCGGCCGCGAAAACGGTCAGGAAATGATTAAGGAATACCTTCAAGTGAAAAGTGTGTACATCAACATGGGCGACGTCGCCAATCCGTTCGTTCTGGGCTAGGAGAGCAAATGGAATCGGAAGACGCGCTGTTCGAGCGTCAAGGCTTCGGCGGCGCCTTAGGCGTTGCCGGTCCGGTGGGTCTCCTCTTGGTCGACTTCGTGAATGGCTTTGCAGACCCTGCGCTCTTCGGTGGTGGCAACATCAACACTGCCGTAGACGCCACCGTGCCGGTTTTGGAGGAGGCACGCGCGCTTGGCTTGCCGATTGCGCACAGCCGAATCGTATTTGAAGGCGGAGCAGCTCCGAACATCTTCGCGCTGAAGGCGAGAAACTTACTGTCATTCACAGAGGACGCGCCCGCGAGCGCGATCATTGATCGCCTCGCCGCCCGCCCTGGCGAGTTGGTTGTGCGAAAAACTGTGCCCTCAGCATTCTTCGGCACGGATCTGTTGCCATGGTTGATTTCAAACGGAGTCCGCACCTTGCTCGTTGCCGGGGCGACAACGAGCGGCTGCGTGCGCGCGAGTGTCGTCGATGCAATGTCCTCGGGTCTGCGTCCCGTGGTGCTTACGGATTGCTGCGGTGACCGCAGCCTGAGTGCTCACAAAGCGAGCATGTTCGACATGGAGCAGAAATACGCGGATCTGATGAATGCGGCGAGCGCTCTCACCGCCGTTAAGGCGGACATACAGGTAACGTCAATTGAATCACGCCGTCGTCTTCAGTGAGAGACGCTCCATCAGGCAATCTGCATAATCGGTCCAATAGGCGCTGACGTCAGACATCGGGAACATTACCAAGCCGGAGCTTTGTATCGGCTCAGGACATGGTGCTGAGATACTTCGCTACGCTCGCAAACTGGCTGCTGACGCCGGGTGGCGGCGCTCGCCGGCGTGGCGGAAGAGCGCCTGAACTGGATGCGGAAACCGGAATCGGGGCGAGGAATGTCGCCCCCCCGATTTCCATCTGTTTCGCGAGCTGCTGATCAAGCGGCGATAGTGCATTTTACCACAAACACACTATTTGAAGTGCTGGTTGGAGCTTTCCACGCGAAGCGGTCGGGTTCGCCACCATCGCGGAACTAGCCGAGCGCGATGGATCGCACCGTCCTTCGTGACCGGCTGTTTGCACCAGACATCGTCGAGGCCATCCTGGACGGGAAGCGGGGGGCAACAGTCACGCCGGCGCGGGTCTTGGAGCCGTCTACGGTGGAGTAGAAGTTGCAAAGTTGATCCAATCTTTCGGCTGATGTTATTGATTGAGACGAAGCGAAAGAAATCGCTCGTCGCTAGAGGATGAATTCGCATGAAGAACAAGTCGAAGTGACCCTTTTCGCACACTCCATCGATGGCTGCAGCACTTCAGAGTGGGAGCGGTTGGCAGACCATCTAAGAGCAGTTGCGGGCGCAGCCGGCAGGAATGCGGAGGCTATCGGTGCCGGACCTGTCGCAGAGATTGCTGGCTGGCTGCATGATCTAGGCAAGGTTAAGCCTGGGTTCCAAGCAAAACTACGCGGAGCGATTAACAGTGCTCCGCATAGTGGGGAAGGCGCTCGTTATGCTCAGGAGAGATTCGGCACACTGGGCAAGCTGATTGCATTCTGCATTGCTGGCCACCATTCGGGTCTCCCCAATGGAGTAATTCGATCGGAGGGGCGACCTGCAACGCCACTTTCGGAACGCATAAGCCAGGCCGAGATAGTCGACTTGCCCGAGGATATCGACCTTCCTGCGCCGGTCATGCCGGTGCCGCTCGCTCAACTTTCCGGAAAAGCACTTTTCGAAATACAGTTCTTCACCCGGATGCTATTTTCGGCACTGGTCGATGCCGATTTCATCGAGACAGAACGGTTTTACACGCCGGACGCGCCGCGCGGCACGCATACGGACCTGGACGCGCTGCGGTCAGCTCTGGCAAGTCGGCTGGCCGGGTTCGGCCCGCCGGTAACGGCGGTCAACCAGCTGCGGGCCGAGGTTCTGGACGCGGCCGGAAAAGCGGCCGAACAACCGACGGGGCTGTTCACGCTGACGGTCCCGACAGGTGGCGGAAAGACCTTGGCATCCTTGCGATTCGCGCTGGACCACGCGCAGCGCCAAGGCTTGCGTCGCGTCATTTACGTGGCCCCCTTCACCGCCATCATCGAGCAGACGTCTGAGGTTTTCCGTGATGCGCTCGGTGATCGTGACGCCGTTCTTGAACACCATACGGGCTTTGACGCCGAGGGAACATTCGAAGAAGAGGCGCAGGCCGAGCGCCTGAAGCTGGCGGCACAGAACTGGGATCGCCCGGTGGTGGTGACGACGGCGGTCCAGTTTTTCGAAAGCATTTTTGCCAACCGCACACAGAAATGCCGCAAGCTGCACAACATCGCCGGCTCGGTGATCGTGCTCGATGAGGCGCAGACGCTGCCGGTCAACTTCCTGCTGCCCTGCCTTGCGGCACTGAAGGAACTGACGCGCGGCTACGGTTGCTCGGTGGTGCTGTGCACGGCAACGCAGCCCGCAATCCGCGATGACGACGGCCTGCGCGCGGATGAGGCGATTCCCGCAGCGCAAACGCGGGAAATCGCGCCCGATCCCGCGGAACTTTACCGGCGCCTGAAGCGAGTCGAAACGCATTTCATCGGATCCCTGAGCAATGCCGATCTCGTTGCGCGCGTGTGTGGGCAAAAGGCACTTGTGATCGTCAACAACAAGCGCCAGGCGCGGGCGATTTACGATCTCCTCGGCAAGGGGAACGCCTTGCACCTGAGTACCAACATGACGGCGGCACATCGGCGCGCCGTGCTGGCGCAGTTGCACGGCGGGTTCGATAGGCCAGTCGTTTCCACGGCGCTGGTCGAGGCTGGGGTTGACCTCGACTTTCCCGAGGTCTGGCGCGCGGTGGCGGGGCTCGATTCCATCGTGCAGGCCGCCGGGCGATGCAACCGCAACGGCTCGCTGGGGCGGCTCGGACAGGTGCACGTGTTCGAGCCCGAAGACGGTTTCTCGCCCCCACCGGAGCTGCGACAGAATGCTGAGATCGCTCGTGACATCCTGCGCGTCCATGCCGACGATCCGCTGAGCCCCGATGCGGTGCGTGCCTATTTCCGACGGCTCTATTGGGACCGCGACGCCGACCTTGATAGCTGCGAGATCATGCGAAGGATCAATGAGGCCGGTAACCGTCTTGATTTCCCCTTTGCCGACATTGCCAAAGATTTCAAGCTGATCGAGGAGGTCACACGGCCGCTGATCGTCGGCACAGGAGATTACGGGCTGGATGACGCAGCAAGGAAACTGCTGGAATACGGCGAATATGCCGGCGCCATCGCGCGCGCGGTGCAGCGCTACACGATCTCCGTATCGCCGCGGGTTCGGGATGAGCTTGTGCGCGTCGGCGCGGCACATGTGGTGCGCCCCGAGCATTTCGACGACCAGTTCGTGGTTCTGGACAATTCCCGGCTCTATGACGACGCGGCGGGGTTTTCGGCGGAAAATCCGGAGGATCTGGGGATGTTGATCGCATGAGGAGGATGCCTTGAGCTATGGCGTAAAACTGCATGTGTGGGGCGATTACGCCTGTTTCACCCGCCCCGAGATGAAGGTCGAGCGCGTCTCCTACGACGTGATGACGCCCTCCGCCGCCCGCGGCATCCTGGAAGCGGTGCACTGGAAACCCGCAATCCGTTGGGTGATCGACCGTCTGCACATTCTCAAACCCGTACGGTTCGCGAATATCCGCAAGAACGAGGTCGGCAGCAAGATTTCGGCGCGCAATGCCAAAACGGCGATGGCGGCAAATGATCCGTCCGGGCTGCACATCGCGGTTGACGACAACCGCCAGCAGCGCGCCACCTTGGCTCTGCGCGATGTCGCCTATGTGATCGAGGCGCACTTCGAGATGACGGACAAGGCCGGCGATGACTTGCCCGCCAAGCATTACGACATCTTCCGTCGCCGGGCCGAGAAGGGTCAGTGCTTTCACCGCCCGGCGCTGGGACTGCGCGAATTCGCGGCGGATTTCGCATGGTCCGACGATGTGCCGCGCTCGCCGTTGACGGGTCGTCAGGATCTGGGCTGGATGCTTTACGACATCGACTTCGCCAATGATCACACCCCGCAGTTCTTTCGCGCCGAAATGGTCGACGGAGTGATCGACGTTGCCGCGGCACGCAACGGGGGGCTGGTGCGATGACGATCCTTAGTGCACTGACGAAGCTTTACGATCGGATGCAGGAAATTGGCGAGGCCTCGGCACCCGGCTATTCGACCGAAAGGATCTCGTTTGCGCTGGTTTTGGACGCTGACGGTACGCCACTGCGACTGGCCGACAAACGCAGCCACGCGGGGAGAACACCAGCGCCGGTGCCGATGAGCGTGCCGGCCGGTGGCCGGACTTCCGGGATCAAGCCCAACCTGCTTTGGGACAAGACGGCCTATGTTTTCGGCGTCGTTGGGGTGGAGGAAGAGGGCGAGGACGGCGAAAGGCTTCTGGCTCCCGGTCAGGGCAAGCGCACGGCGCAGGAACATGCTAAGTTCGTCGAAGCGCACGCGGTGCTGCTGGAGGGGCAGACCGATCCCGGGCTTTTGGCCCTGCGCCGGTTCCTCGATCGCTGGCGGCCCGAAATGTACGGCGAACTGGGCTTCCCCGCCGAAGCACTGGACCAGAACATCGTGTTCGAATTCGATGAGGGTGCCGGTTCGGGTTTCATTCATGACCGCCCGGCAGCGGTGCAACTTGTCATACCCCCGGCGGATGCCGAACGCGGGCTGTGCTTGGTGACCGGCGAGGAGGCGCCGATCGAGCGGTTGCACCAGAAGATCAAGGGCGTGATGGGCGCGCAAAGCTCCGGCGCGTCGCTGGTGTCGTTCAACAACGACGCCTACGAATCCTTCGGCAAGGCACAGGGCGAGAACGCTCCCGTCTCACAACGCGCCGCCTTTGCCTATGGCACCGCGCTCAACGCGCTGCTCGCGCGCGACTCGACGCGCCACTTGCGCATCGGCGACAGCACCGTGGTTTTCTGGGCCGAGGCGGATAATCCCGATACGGCGAACGCCGTCGAATTCTGCATGAGTGGCGCCTTTAACCCGCCTCCGGACGACGACGCCGAGCTGGCCCGCCTGCGCGCCGCGATCGTGGACGTGGCCACGGGCCGCCCCGCCGCGCCGGAGTTCGACCCGGCAACGCGGGTCTACATACTGGGGCTGGCGCCCAATGCGGCACGGCTTTCGGTGCGATTCTGGCATCCGGATACCTTTGGCGATTTCGCCCGTCATGTCGCGAGGTTCTGGCAGGATCTGCGGATCGAACCCGCGCCGTGGAAAGGCCCGCCCGCCGCATGGGCGCTGCTTTATGAAACCGCGATCCGTGTCGGCGGCAAACCCAAGGCAGAGACCATCCCGCCGCTCATGGGCGGACAGCTCATGCGCGCGGTGCTGACCGGTCAGCCATTGCCGCGCACGCTGCTTTGCGCCGTCATCGCGCGCGTGCGCGCCGACGGGGATATCAACGGCCGTCGCGCCGCCATTTGCAAGGCGGTCATTAACAGCCACCTGCGACCCGACCATGATCAAGCCGCCATCGGCCTCGCCACCCCAAAGGAGGAAATCCCCGTGAGCCTCGACCCAGACAACACCAATGCGGCCTATCGCCTGGGGCGGCTTTTTGCCGTGCTGGAGCGGGCGCAAAGCGCAGCACTTCCGGGCCTGAACGCTACAATCAAGGACCGTTACTTCGCCGCTGCCTCGGCCACGCCGGCGCGGGTATTCCCGCTACTGATAAAGAATGCCACCCACCACCTCGCCTTGTTGAAAAAGGGAGAAAACGGCGGGCTGGGGCACTGGCTGGAAAAGGAGCTTGGCGCGATCTGGTTAGGGCTGGAGGCCGATATGCCCCGCTCCCTGCGGCTCGAAGATCAGGGCCGTTTTATCGCCGGCTATTACCACCAGCGCTGGACCAGAGCCGACAGACAAGCGCTTGCCGAAGTTGCTACCGACGCCGTTGACACCGAGGAGACCGCCCGATGACCGCCTTGCAGAACCGTTACGATTTCGTTCTCTTCTTCGACGTGACCAACGGCAACCCGAACGGTGACCCCGATGCCGGCAACCTGCCACGGCTCGATCCGGAGACCAACCAGGGACTGGTTTCGGACGTCGCGATCAAGCGCAAGATCCGCAACTATGTCGAGGCCGTGCATGACAGCGATGTTGGCCACCGCATCTACATGATCGAACGGGCTGTCCTGAACGAGCGCCATCTTGAAGCGTGGCAGCAGACCGGGGTTCAGCCGGCCAAGCCGAACGATTATTCTCACCTGCCGCGGGAGGAGGCCGAGGCGCGCAAGCTGACCGATTGGATGTGCACCAACTTCTTCGATATCCGCACCTTCGGCGCGGTAATGACGACTGGCGTCAACTGTGGTCAAGTGCGCGGCCCGGTGCAGATTACTTTGCCCGGTCCGAGGAAGCGGTACTACCGCTGGAAATCTCGATCACCCGCTCATCGGTCACCAACGAAAAGGACCGCGAAAAGGAACGAACCATGGGCCGCAAGCACATCGTCCCCTATGGTCTTTACCGCGCGCACGGCTTCATCAATGCCAAGCTTGCCGAAAAGACCGGTTTCTCCGAGGCCGATCTCGACACGTTCTGGACCGCGCTGCGCGATATGTTCGATCTCGACCGTTCCGCCGCGCGCGGGGAGATGTCCGCCCGCCGCCTGATCGCCTTCCGTCACGACAGCGCGCTCGGCAACGCACAGGCGCACAAGTTGTTTGACCGGGTCCGGGTGCACCGCCACAGCGGCGATGAAACGATCCCGGTAGGCGATGCGAGGACCCACAACCTCCCACCCGCTCGTGCTTTCGACGATTACGCGATCACGCTCGACCGTGAAAACCTGCCGCAGGGCATCGAGATTGTTGAACCATTCTGACGACATCCCCCTCTCGGCCCTGCAACACTGGTTGTTCTGCCCGCGTCAGTATGCACTGATCCATGTCGAAAGGCTCTGGGCCGAGAACCGGTTCACCGCCGAGGGGCGGCTCCTGCATGAGCGCGCCGATGCGGGCCGCCCCGAGACACGACCCGGTATCCGGACCCTGCGCGGGGTGGAGATCTGCTCGTCCCGCCACGGGCTTTACGGCGTCGCAGACGTCGTCGAACTGCGCGGCGGTCGCCCCTACCCGGTAGAATACAAGCGCGGCCAACCCAAGGACCACTGCGCCGATGAGGTGCAGCTTTGCGCACAGGCGCTCTGCCTCGAGGAAATGTTCGGCTGCGACATTCCCGAGGGCGCATTGTTCTACGGCAAGCCGCGACGGCGCAGCATTGTTCAAATCGATACCGGGCTGCGCGCGCTGACGCTGGAGACAGCCCGGGCGGTTCGCGATTGCCGCGCCTCGGGCGAGCTGCCCCAACCGGTCTACGCTCCGGCCCGCTGCGACCGCTGTTCACTGCGCGATTCGTGCCGCCCCCAACTGGGCACGCGCCGGCACGGTGTTGCAGCCTGGCTCGACCGGGCTATCGCGGCAGATGGGGCACCGGAATGAAGAGGCTCCTGAACACGCTCTACGTCACCTCCGAAGGCGCCTGGTTGCGCAAGGACGGCGCCAATGTTGTGGTCGAAGTCGAGGGCAGCGAACGTGGCCGCGCGCCGTTGCACTTGTTGGGCGCGATTATCTGTTTCGGGCAAGTCGGCGTTTCGCCACAGCTCATGCATGCTGCCGCCGAGTCCGGCATTGCGATAACCTACCTGGGCTGGTCGGGGCGGTTCCTGGCGCGTGTCGAAGGCCCGCAAACGGGGAATATCTTGCTCCGCCGGGCCCAGCACGAGCACACCCGCCACGATCCGCACCCGGTCGCCCGCGCAATCGTTGCCGCAAAGATCGCCAACCAGCGCGGCGTCATCCGCCGCGCGATCCGCGACCACGGTGATCCGCAAGGAACTCTGGACGCTGCCGAGCGGCGCCTGTCCGCCGCCGCCCGCGCAGCCTTGATCACAACCGAGGTGGACACTCTGCGCGGCACCGAAGGGGAAGCCGCAAATGCCTATTTTGCGATTTTCGGCCATCTGGTCCGGGTCGCGAACCTGTCCTTCACCAACCGCACGCGCCGGCCGCCACGCGACCCGGTCAACGCGCTGTTGTCGTTTCTCTACGTCCTGCTGACCGCCGACTGTCGTGCCGCCGCAGAAGCAGCCGGCCTCGACCCCCAGATGGGTTTCCTGCATCGCGACCGACCGGGAAGGCCCAGTCTCGCCATCGACATGATGGAGGAACTCCGCGCGCCGCTTGCCGATCGCACCTGCCTGTCCCTGCTCAACCGGCGGCAGGTGACCCCATCCGATTTCCAACAGGAGGAAACAGGTGCTGTGTTCCTGCGCGAAGAGGCGCGCAAGATCGTCCTGACTGCATGGCAGGAGCGAAAGCGCACCATTGTCACACACCCATTCCTGTCGGAAAAGATGCCCTTCGGTCTTGTGCCGCACGTACAGGCGCAACTTCTGGCTCGCCATCTGCGCGGTGACCTCGACGGTTATCCCGCCTACGTCTGGAGATAGATGTGCTGGTTCTGGTAACCTACGATGTCAACACTGAAACACGGGCTGGCCGCAGGCGACTGCGCCGGATCGCGCGGGCCTGTCTGGATTTTGGCCAGCGCGTGCAATTCTCGGTGTTCGAGTGTGAGATCGATCCGGCACAATGGACGCGCCTGCGCGCTCGGCTTCTTTCCGAGTTTGACGAAAGCGATGACAGCCTGCGGTTCTATATGCTGGGCGCAAACTGGAAACGGCGTGTCGAGCACCACGGCGCCAAGCCCGCGACCGATTTCGACGGACCGCTCATCATCTGAGGCGCAGCGCAACACTGCGCCCTGCGCGAACCCCAAGCGGCCACGCCGCGCCGGCAAGGTTCGCACCCGCCCGCGCTCTTTGATATCGTTGAATTTTTACGCCTGCGCTTCTGCGGCAAGTCCAGCTGGAAGCCACAGACAACTTCGGTTCGCGCGAACCGGCATCTTTCACATTGTCTGTCAATGGGTTACAAACCGGGCGTCGCCTCCTTACGGGGGCGTGGATTGAAACGACAAGGGCCTGAAGGGCACGCAAAAGCCGCTCAAGTCGCCTCCTTACGGGGGCGTGGATTGAAACGACAATAACACCCGCGCGATCGGTGACGAGCAGCGGTCGCCTCCTTACGGGGGCGTGGATTGAAACGTCGCTCGGGCAGCTTCTCATCAATCAAGCGTTGTCGCCTCCTTACGGGGGCGTGGATTGAAACCGCATCAGGCGTATACGTGCCGCTGCTTTCAAAGGTCGCCTCCTTACGGGGGCGTGGATTGAAACCTCCATGGAGCCATAGACTTTGGTCCGGGTGGAGTCGCCTCCTTACGGGGGCGTGGATTGAAACGATTCATGGCGCACGAAGGCCGCGAAGGAATGGAAGGGTCGCCTCCTTACGGGGGCGTGGATTGAAACGCCCGGAGCGGGGCACGTCGCCATCAGCTCACACGTCGCCTCCTTACGGGGGCGTGGATTGAAACTACCGGACCTACAACCTGACCACCGCCGAAGAGAGGTCGCCTCCTTACGGGGGCGTGGATTGAAACTCAACGGCGATGACGTGGACACGTACCGCGTCCGGTCGCCTCCTTACGGGGGCGTGGATTGAAACGACAGCACCAGCGGCCAGCTTTGGCAGATCGTGATGTCGCCTCCTTACGGGGGCGTGGATTGAAACGCCCAGAGCAGTGAGCATGAGAAACGGCGGCGTTGTCGCCTCCTTACGGGGGCGTGGATTGAAACCTGACGCATCCCATGTTCGGTGCTTCGCAATTGCGTCGCCTCCTTACGGGGGCGTGGATTGAAACGCCATGATGGCCGCGAAGGCGGAAGCGGGCGTCGCGTCGCCTCCTCACGGGGGCGTGGATTGAAACCCTTCGTATATCGGCCTGCGCGGTGGCAGGGGCTTGTCGCCTCCTCACGGGGGGGTGGATTGAAACGACGTAACCGAAGCGGGCGTCCCGAGCGTCGGCGTCGCCTCCTCACGCGTGGATTGAAGCTTGTTCGTGGCGAGGGAATGCGCGAGTTGCATGCATAGCCCTGAGCCGCGGTTCAGAGATTCTCGGGCAAGTGTCTTTATTGCCGCCTCGCAATTGCCACCTCGCAGCGTGACGACTCGTAATTGCGCAAACATTCATTCCAAACGAACAACATAGTGCGTTTTTCATAAAGTACACTATCAGAGCCCCAAGCCGGTCTTATAGCAGCGCCACGAGGCGCCTTTGCGTCACCGTATCGCCGTCGATGTAGCCCTGCGTCGTCTCGATTGAGCGATGGCCAGCGAGCATCTGAACATCGCGCAAACTGCCGCCCGTGCGGTACAGCGCGCGTGCGGCGCCGGTGATGAAGGTCCGGCGGCCGGAATGCGAGGAACAGCCTTCAAAGCCGAGTTCGGCGTAAAGCGCCACGAACCAGTTGACGATGCTATTGGAGCGCATGGCACCGCCGCGGATCGATTGGATGATGGGGCCGATACCGTCATGATGCGCTTGCAGCCGGCGCAGCACGCGACGCAGGTCGGGGTGCATGGGAACCCGGCGCCCTGACCCGCTCTTGGCAATGCCGTTGCGAATATGCACCACGTCGCCGACGCGCCCACGACCATCGAGCACCATCGACCAGTCCAGCTTGGCGATCTCGCAGGCCCGTAGCCCGGCTTTGATCGATAGCAGGATGATGGCTTCGTCGCGCAGCGGCATGGAGCTGGTGCGCCGAACGAAGCTCAGCATCCGCTTGAGCATGTAAGGGGTGATGATCTTGGCTTGGCGACCGGACATGAAGAAGCTCCAGGATTGCGAGGATCAAGAGGGTGGATGAAGTGCGATGAGTGCGCTGCGCGGGATGCCATAACGCGTCGCGTAGGGTGAGTTTGCGCGCATCAGCAGGGTGCAGTTTTTCAAGGGGAGGCGGTGCATGCCCATGCTGTCGAACAGCAAGAGTGATTGGTCCGTCACCTGCCGGCAGACTGACCAATGGTCGTTTGCCCCCCACATACCGACCACGAACACGGAGCCCGCCGCACAGCGCTCCTGCATATGGATCGCGACGGCGGCGAGTTCCGTGGCATGACGATATGGTTGCTCGACCGTGATCGGCATACCCCAATGCCGCCGCGTATAGCACGCCGCCGACCGGCACAGCCCGACCATAGGCGCAGTATCGATGCCGAAGGTCACGGCTTCATGAAGATTGAGGCGGCGATCAGTGGCATGGATCAGATGGGAAAACAGCGCCGCGACCTGCTGCCTCTGCGGCTTGGAATGGCGGGCGAGCTGGCGCATCGCATTGACGATGGCGTAGAGGCCGCACAGGCAATCGAGCTCGCCCTGCTGCAGCGGCTTCAATACTCCTCCGCACGCATGACCGTGAGCACGCGCAGGGTGACGTCGGGATCGGCCGGGTCTGGCGAATGGATCACGCCGCTGCGGTCATAGTAGTCGATCTTCCATATCACTCTGATGCCGGCGACGACCATGCGACCGAAATCATGCTCGCCATGGGGATCATTCTCCTCGTTGAAGACATCGTAGCGGCGCACGGCATTCATGACGCGCTCCAGCACTTCCGGTGGCTCATCCGCGATGCCGCGCGTGATCATCACTCGACCACCTTCGCCATGCATGCGCAGCTGATCATTGAGCTTGCACACCCGGCGGCTATACGCGTTGCTGCGCTTCGGTGAATGGGGATTGCGATTGTTCATAAAATGTTCCTTTCTCAGCACGAACGAAGCCCGTGGTTGAGCCGGTGACGACAAAATGTGGTGGGAGATGCGGCAAATTTACCACGATTATACAATACAAGATTGCCATATTTTTGTCAAGCTTAAATAAATTGTATTCTGTAAGTGATCCATCAGGTGGATGTTCAATCTGCACAAAAGTCGAAGATCGGAGCCGCGCCGCCTGATCAGGCCGCATCACCCAGAGTGAGCCATAGTTCAAAAATGCGATCAAGGATAGTATAATCCGGATGCGGCACTGCGATTCAGGGCATCATAAATTTTGTGCCCTCGATAAGAATGGACGGGAATATCAGTAGGATTGCACCTGCTAGGATCATTAAGAAAACGAACGGCATGACCGCCCGGTAGAGCCCGAGAATAGGGGTGTCTGGACTGAGGGCCTTCAGGTAGAAAATGTTATAACCAAACGGAGGCGTAATATAGCCGATGCAGAGATTGACCTGGAAGATGATGCAGAACCACAGCGGATCATAGCCGAGCTGCACCACGACGGGAAAGAAGATCGGCAGGACCAACAGAATGATTCCGAGCGGGTCGAGGAACATGCCGAGGATCAGGGCGATGAGCTGCATCAGCACGATCATCATCCAGGGCGGGATGTTGGCGCTCAAGAGCAACTCGCGCATGAATGCGATACCACCGCCGGCTGAATAGACCGAGACAAAGGCCGTGGCGCCGAAGACAATCCAGATCACCATTCCGGTCGTGCTGGCGGTTTCATGGCTGACTTCGCGAATGAATCTCAGGTTCACTTCGCCGCGCAGCGCCACTGCGAGGAATACTGCCAACGCGCCGACAGCTGCTGCCTCAGTCGGGGTGGCAAGGCCCATGAAGATTGTCAGGAGAACGCTGAGAATGATCGCCAGGGGAATCACGACGGAGCGCAGGGCCAAGAGTTTTTGGGAAAGCGGAACCGCTTTCCCTAGAGACGGGGCAAGTTCCGGCTGACGCCAGGCCCGGAAAGCGACATAGGCCATAATGATCGCCAGGACCAGAGTACCAGCGATCAGCCCGCCCATGAAGAGACGCCCGACGGATAGACCCGTGGTCATGCCGATGACGATGAGCGTGACCGAGGGCGGAATCAGGATCCCCAATGTACCCGCAGCTCCGATCGTACCCAGGGCGAAAAGCCGGTTATAACCGTGCTTTTCCATTGCCGGCATGCCGACTTTCCCGGTGGTCAGGGTCGAAGCGGCGCAGCTTCCCGTCATGGCCGACAACGCCGCCGCAAAGCCCGCAGTGCCGAGCAACAACCCGCCATTTACGCGGCCTGACCAAAGATAGAATGCCTGGTATAGATTCTCGGAGATCTTCGAGCGCGACAGCGCCACGCCCATGAACACGAAGAAAGGCACCGCCGAGAGCAGGATTGACCACATACTGCCGAACACTGCCGAGATTATTGGGAACAGGCCGTTCGTGCCCGATAGAATCAGCGTGAAGACGACAGCCACGCCACCCAGGGCAAAGGACAGCGATACGCCCATCATGATCAGGGTCAAAAGCGCGCCGAACATGCCGATGGTGAGAAGCTCTGGGCTCATGGCTGCCTCGCCCGCGCCGGGTTCAGGACCGTTGCGACCGCACGCAGCAACTCTGCAAACCCTTGCAGAGCCATCATTGCCACACCGAACAAGAGGGCCAGCTTGACCGGCCACATCGGATGACCCAACGCGCCGTCGTCGCGTTCGGCCCATCGCCATGAATCCGAAAAGAAGGACCATCCTTCATAGGTCAGCGCGAAAGTCCAGATCAGCAGGACCGCATAATTGATGATGTCCAGAAAGGCTCGCCCTCTAACTGATCGGTTGGTCAGAAACAGATCGACCCGCACATGGCCACGTTGGATCAGCGTGTAAGCGCCGATAAGGATAAAGTAGCCGGCAAAGATGCGCTGCGCATAACCCTGCGCCCAGACGGTGGGCGCATTGAATACATAGCGCATTACCACTTCGCAGACGACGACAGCCATGCCAATCCAGATGGCATAACTGACCAGTCTTCCGAGAAAGCCATTGAGCCGGTCGATCCAGTCAGCAAGGAACATGCGGGGTACTTTCACCGATGAATCCGTGTGCCGGCAAGGTGCAGGCACACGGTCACGTTGTCAGGCTGGCGCCCGGATTACAGCTTTCCGGTAAACCGCATGAATTCGTTCAGCTTCTTACCGATTTCGCCACTGTAGGTTGGATCTTGCTCGGAGATTTCGTCGACCACGGCCATGGAGGCCACGCGCATCTCCTCCAGCACAGCGTCTTCCATCATCACCACTTCACCGTCGTGTTCGGCAACGAAGCGGTTCATGCCGCTGACATCCTCATAGAGAATTTTCGCGGTATAGATGCCGGTCGTTGCCCGAACCGCATCATGGACGACCCGCTTGTGGTCCTCGCCCAGTGCGTTCCAGCGGTCCATGTTGACGAAAACTTCAAGATTGGTGGGATTGACCAGGTCGGGCTGCATGATGTAGGAGGTCACCTCCTGGAAGTTCATGCTCATCCCGCCCGAAATGCTGCCCCAGTGAGCGGCGTCTACCACACCTGTCTGCAGAGCCTGGTAGAGTTCGCCTCCGGCCACGGTAACGGGTGCCGCGCCAAGCTTTTCGAGCACCCGCGCGGCGGTGCCGGTGGTACGAATCCGGTAGCCGCCGAAATCGTCCAATGTGCGGATCGGGCGCTTGCCGAACAGGGTGACGCCGCCACCTGCAATAGGGCCGACGACGTAGACGCCGCGCTCGGCATAGGCTTCGCGGATAATGTCCATCGCGCCCATCTCGAACATGAAGTATTCCATCTCCTGCGTTGAAGAGAAGGTCGCCAGATTGCCGTTCAGATGTCCCGCAGCCGGAATTTGCCCCACCCAATAGGCCGGGAAGGTAAATGCTGCATCCAGCGTCCCGCGCGAGCAGGCGATAAGCTTGTCACCGGTCGATACGATGGAACCCGGCGCATGTGTCTCGATGACCAATTCGCCATTCGTGGCAGCAGTAATCCGATCGGCGAGATCCTGGAAGATATCGCTGAAATACCATGTGCCGGACGGGAAGTGGGTCTGCATCCGCCAAGTGACCGGCGTACTGGCCGAGGCAATGGTTGCCGGGGCCGCGAGGACGCTGGCGCCGACTGCCGCCGTAGCGCCGCCCGCGAGAAAGCGGCGGCGAGATAGAATGCTGTTTTTTTTTGTCATTTGTGGGTCTCCTCCCTAGGTTTCCGATCCGTCGTCGGATCGGGGTCGCTCCTGCCGCGCGCCGTTCTCTTCGGCACGTGGCCGGCTTGCCTATTCGCCGCGTTCAACGACGAAACTGACAACCGTGGTGGCACTGCCGCCGATGTTGAGCGTGCCGAAACGTCTTGCTCCCTCCACCTGGCAATCGCCAGCCCGACCTGTGACCTGGCGCGCGGCGTCGTTGAGCATGCGTACCCCCGTGGCGCCTACCGGATGGCCCACACCGATCAGTCCGCCGCTGGGATTGACCGGAATGCGGCCGTCGATGCGGATATCGCCCGACTCTACCGCGCGCCAGCTTTCACCCGGTGGAGTGATGCCGAAATGGTCGATGGCCATGTATTCGGTCGGCGAAAAACAGTCATGGGTCTCGACCCCCTGCAGATCGAACACGTCTGCGATCCCGGCGCGGGAAAAGGCATCCTGTATCGTGTCGCGGACGTGTGGAAACACGTAGTGGCTGTTGCGGCTCATCTGCAGTTTTTCCTCCAATCGCAGATGGGCAGTACTGTGGCCCCAACCTGAGATGCGCGGCACATCGTCCAGCGACAGGCCGCGCGCGCGCGCCCATTCTCGGGCGAAGGGCTCCGAAGCGAGGATTACCGCCGCGGCGCCATCCGTGACCTGCGCGCAATCCTGCCGGCGCACGATGCCCTCGATGACGGGGTTGGCCGCATCGTCTTCGGTAAAGCTTGCGTCGGTGAATTCCCAGTTGCGGGTCTGGGCCAGCGGGTTGCGCCGGGCGTTCGCGATATTGAGTTCAGCGATCGCAGCAAGATGTGCGTAGTCAAGGCCATAGCGTCGCTGGTATTCGGCTGCGACGCGGTCGAACATGCTGGGCCAGGGGAAGTTCGCATCCTGCCCCTCGGTGCCGACCCACATAGCCGCGCCCAGATATTGTGCGGCCTGCTTGCCGGGAACATTTCGCTCAAGTTCAACCCCGGCGACCAGCACGCAATCGTAGCGGTTGGCCTCGATCTCGGCGGTGGCCGCCAGCAGGGCAATGGACCCGGAGGCACAGGCAGCTTCGTGCCGGCCTGCGGGTTTGCCGTAGAGGGCCGGATCGATCGCCGCGAACATGCCGCCCAACTGGCCCTGTCCGGTAAACAGCTCACCAGTGAAATTGCCGACATGGCAGGCATCGACCTGGCCTGCGTCAATCTGGGCGTCCGCCAGCGCAGCCTGAACCGAGTCGCGCATCAATTCGAACAGCCCGTCGCCGTCGCGCGCGGCATTGCGCGCGAAGTCGGTCTGGCTGCCTCCGAGAATGAAAACCGGTCCTGCCATGTCAGGCTTCCTTTCGTTGCTGATCGTCCGCGAGGCGCTGGTTCGCCGCCTCACGCGCCGCCTGGCGCAGGGGCTCTTTCGACAGCTTGCCATTGAGATTGCGCGGCAGCGGTTGCGGATAAAGGGTCACGAAATCGGGCACCTTGTAGTCGGCAAGCTGTTCTCGGCAGAACGCACGGAGCGCCTGCTCGTCAATTTCCTCGCGCGCATGGATGAAGACATGCACGCGCTCGCCCAGGACCGGGCAGGGGCTGGCCACGGCAGCGACCTCGATCACACCGGAAAACGCCTGGATCACGTTTTCGAGCTCGACACAGAAAACCTTGTATCCGCCACGGTTGATCATGTCCTTGATGCGGTCGAAGACGCGCAACAGCCCATGCGCATCGACAGAACCGATATCGCCACTGCGCCAATAGCCCCCCACGAAGGCGGCGCGCGTAGCCTCGCGGTTGTCCCAATAGCCGATGGCGTTGCCGGGGCTGCGGATCCATAACTCGCCGGCCGCGCCCGCCGGCACTTCGGCTCCGGAAGGGTCCATGACACGAATATCGACGCAGGGCAGGATATTGCCCACCGAATCGAGCGCGTCATCGGGGCCCAGCGCATGGGTCAGTGTCACCGCCGATGTCGTCTCGGTGCTGCCGAAACCATTGTAGAGGCGCAAGCCGGGCAGTTTCTCCGTCAGTAGGCGGATTGTGACCTCAGGCATTGCCGCTCCGCCGAAATGGCCGACGCGCCAGGTCGATAGTTCGTGCGCGGCGATGTCGGGCTCCAGCAAAAGCAGGTTATACATCGCCGGAACCATGACGGCGGCGGTGATCGCCTCGCTCTCGATCGTGTCCAGCACCTCGGCTGCGCGGAACTGGCTCCGGCAGATGACGCAGCCTCCAAGCTGCATCATCGTCATAATGGTCGCGAGCAAGCCGGAGATATGCGTGGCCGGAATCACGAGCAGCATGCGGTCTTCGGGGGTATAGCCGAAGCGGAGCTCATAGTTGCGAGCCGTGTGAAAGAAGCCCAGATGTGACAGCATCGCGCCCTTGGGCCGACCGGTTGTGCCTGAGGTGTACATGATGCAGGCTACGTCCTGTGCGCCAGTCGCCGGGGCGGCGGTCAGCGGCTTGTGCGTATTGGCAAGATCATCGAGTGTCAGCGCGCCAGAAGGCGTCTCGGTCAGCGGCGTATCGGTGCCGTCGTCGATCGCGGCCAGCAGGCGTACCGTAGGAATTGCCTCGGTCCGGGGCAGTTGCGGGGCCAGCCCGGCATCGTACAGCACGGCTGAGGCGCCACTTTGGTTGAGCATGTAGGTCAGTTCCGTCGCTGTCTGGCGGGTTCCGATGGGCACTGCGATGGCCCCCAGCCGCCAGATGCCGAAAAGTGCAGCGATGAAATCGACCCCATTGCCTGCAAACAGCGCCACGCGCGCGCCCGATTCGATCTCCCGGGCGGCGAGCCCCGCTGCTATCGCGCCGATCCGAGCCTGCAGCGCGGCGTAACTCAGCGTGACTTTGGTGTCGGATACCGCCGGGGCGTCGCCCCTATCCGCAGCGACCCGCGCAAGCATCCGGTCGAGGTTTTCCGGGCAGTCGTCGAAACAGGGGACGAGCCGATCGCCATAGAGAACCCTGTGGGTGATGGCCGGCTGCACGCTCATCTCGTCACCACCGGTTCGCGCATCCGCACCGCACCGTCGATGCGCAGCACGGTGCCGTTCAGCATCTGGTTGCCGATGATCTCGACAACGAGGCGCGCGAACTCCTCCGGTCGTCCAGCCCGTTGCGGGAAGGGCACGTCGCGGATCAGTTGCGCCTGCGTCTGGGAGGGCACGTCGTCGAATACCCCTGTAGCGAACGCCCCCGGCGCCACCGAGACCACACGGATGCCATAGCGCGCGAGTTCGCGCGCCAACGGCAACGTCATCGCCGCCACGCCCGCCTTGGAGGCGCCGTAGCCCGCTTGCCCTGATAGCGCCTCATACGCTGCCACAGACGCGGTATTTACGATCACGCCGGTATCCGGACCGTCCCCGCCTTGGCCGTCGGCCAGCGCAGCAGCAAACAACCTGATCGGATTGAACGTACCGATCAGGTTGACCTCGATAACGCGGCGCAGATCGGCCATCGGGCGCGGCTCGGCGCGGCCCTTATCCCCATTCTCCCCATTCCTGAAGCGGAATACACGCGCCGGCGCCAGGATGCCGGCGCAATTGACCAGAATGCGTGGACGGCCGCGCCAGTTGGTGATGGTGCGAAACGCCGCTTCCATCGCAGACCCGTCGACCACATCCGTGGGGACGGGCAAGACCGCATCATCAGCCAATTCCTGAAGCGCCGGGCCAAGCAGATCGATGGCCCCGACGAAGGCACCGCGCGCCCGGAGTTCCTGAACCACTGCCCGGCCGAGGCCAGAGGCTGCGCCGGTCACGATGGCAATGTTGCCTTCGATCTCCATATCCCTGTCCCTACTGCCGCGCCGGCATGCGCAGGCCGCCATCCAGGCGGATCGTGTCGCCGTTCAGCATTGGATTTCGGATTATGGCCATGACCAGATCTGCGAATTCACCGGCTTGTCCGGGGCGTTTGGGAAAAGGCGGCACGGCCGAGAACACGATTTCGCGCGAACGCTCGGGCAGCCCTTCCGTCATGGGCGTACTGAACACGCCGGGGGAGATTCCCATGATTCGGATGCCATAATCGCCCAGTTCGCGCGCAAGCGGCAGGACCATGCCCGCGACGCCGCCTTTCGATGCGCTATAGGCTGCCTGGCCGACCTGCCCGTCCTGCGCCGCGATCGAGGAGGTGACGATGATTACCCCCGACTCGGCTTCGGGCTCGTCTGCGGGTCGATGATTGATCATCTGAGGCACCGCGCAGCGTATGCAATTCAGTGTTCCAAGAAGATTGACCTCGATGACCCGGCTGTATTCGTCTAACGGCATTGGCTGACCCGCGCGCACCACTGACCCGGGTGTGGGGATCCCGGCGCAGCAGACCAGCACTGAAACCGGTCCGATATCCGATTCGATCCGGGCGAAAAGCGCCTCGACAGCTGCCTCGTCGGCGACGTCGATCCGGAAGGCGTGCATGCCTGCTTCGTCGCCGATTGCCTGCACCGCTGCAGCATCGGCATCAAGCACCACTACTCGCGCGCCATACTCTCGCAGGACCAGCGCAGTTGCCGCCCCGAGACCTGATGCGCCTCCAGTCACCAATGCGACAGGGCCTTGCACCAATGATTTGTCGCTCGATTGAGCCACACTCTCCTCCTTTTTAAGCCCGGGCCTCCCGAACTGCTCGTCGTTATGACCATTTCGGCCAATATTTTGTTTTTTCAATTATTTAAGGCAGAAGAACTGCAGCCTTGTACCGCGCAAAAAGCCCCTCAGAAATCAGTGTTACTCACTAGTAACACCTCGACGCTATCGGCGCCCGCAGGGTGAGTCAACTGCCCTGAGCGACACTCGCCCATTTGCGGTGCCCCTCAACTGCCCGTGGGTTGCCGGTAGGATTGACCTTTAACGACAATCAGAGGAATAAAGCTTTCACAACATAGAGGATGTCCCGCTGACGATGAGCGACCAGGGAAGTCATTATCCAAATAATATTGCCGAAGCCTGGCATGCGGCCCCGGAAAACGGCTCTGAACGACGTGAAGTCCGTCGGCTATCGCTGATCCAGGCTGCGGGGAGAGTTTTTGGCCGCAAGGGTTTCCATCATACGACGCTGGACGAGATTGCTCGTGAGCTGTCAGTCACCAAGCCGATGCTCTATCGTTACGTGCGCAGCAAACAGGAGATTCTTTACGAGTGCCACCGCGTTGCCGTTGGTATGGCCGAGGAGGCGCTAGCAGAGGCAGAACGACAAAATGGTACCCCGCTTCAGCGAGTCGCCAGCTTTGCCGAAGGCTATATCGCTCGGATAACCACGACGCTGGGCACATGCGTGTTGCTAACCGAGCCTTTCTCTATGACACCGGAAGATACACAGCGCATTGAGCAGCACCGGCGAAAAATCGACACGCGCCTGCGCGAACTTGTGAAGGAGGCGATTGATGCCGGCGAGATCGCGCCGTGCGATCCCAAACTCGCGGTCTTCTTCTTCATGGGTGCGATCAATGGGATAAACCGTTGGTTTTCGGATACTGGCGAGCGCAGTGGTCCTGACATTGCACGTGTTTTCGTCGATCACATCGTCGCTTCGCTTTCACCGCAAAGCGGGGCAGGTTAGGCTCTGTCGCACTATAGGATTCTTGATCCCGGAGTTTGATAGTGCATCCTTATCCTGCGAGTGGACGGACGCACTACTCGTTAAGCTCGCCCGCTCTCGGCCCGAGTCGGTCAATCCATAGGCCTTGTCCACCTGTGTGTGTTTACCCACCTAAGTGTGTCGGCCCTAAACCTGCCAGTCCCATGTAGCGCGACACGTCCCGGGGCCTATTATTTGACCGAACACGTCCAGCGCAATCCAAACAAATATGTGGTATGAAATGTTGGCTTGAAGCATCTGACATCCAAAAACAATCAACAAAAACAAGTACTTAAAGCATTCTGCTGGCGGAGACGGGGGGATTCGAACCCCCGAGACGGGGAATACCCGCCTAACGGTTTAGCAAACCGCCGCCTTCAGCCACTCGGCCACGTCTCCGGCGCCGGTTTCAATAAGGGTTCACGAAGCGCCGGTCAATGGTTGCGATTCAGGTCGGGGCGATTTCGCGGTGAAACCGCGAGCGTACGCCGGTCCACCAGTTCAAGGCGACCCTCGCAGTGCGGTATGGGCTCTGTTATCAGAGCCTTTGGGCAATTCCTGCAAGTAATTCCGGAGTGATCATGACGGCGTATGGGGTGCGTGCGGCACTGGCCGATTTCCGTAGTATGAACCCGCCCGGCGGCTGGGCGGATCTGCCGTTTTTCCGTGACGGGCGCGCGGATGCGGTGGTGGCGCGGATTGATCGTGAGATCGCCGCCGGCACCGCGATCACACCGGCGCCCGAGCAGGTCTTCGCCGCGCTGACGCTGACGCCGCTGGCGCAGACGCGCGTGGTGATTCTCGGCCAGGATCCCTATCCGACACCCGGGGACGCGCATGGCCTCGCTTTTTCCCATGTCGGGGATCGCCGGCTGCCGGCTTCTCTGAAGGTGATTCTCGCGGAAGCTGCGGAGAGTTGCGGCTGCGCGCTCCCCCGCCGGGGCGATCTCACCGCATGGGCGCGCCAGGGGGTGCTGCTCCTCAACACCGCATTGACGACACAGGCAGGGCGCTCCGGCGCGCATCTGCGGATCGGCTGGGATGCGCTCACCGACGAGGTGATCGGCGCGCTCGCCCGTCAGGAGCGGGGCATCGTCTTCATGCTCTGGGGCGCGCGGGCGATCGCGCGGGCGGAGCAGGTGGCGGCTCATGCTGGCGATACCGGACATCTCGTCCTGACGAGCGGCCATCCCTCGCCGCTCAACCGCAAGCGCGACTTTCGCGGCAACCGGCATTTCGCCATCGCCAATGACTGGCTGCGGGCCGGCGGGCAGGCACCGATTGACTGGTGCCTTCATGATTGAGGTGCCTGCCGACTGAAAAGCGTCTGCGCGCTCAGTCCGGCCGGCTGGTCTGCTTGACGAGGCGGGCCTCGAGTTCGTCAATGCGCTCGGCGAGACGCTCGTTCTCGTTGCGCGCCTCGATCGCCATCTCGCGCACGGCCTCGAATTCCTCGCGGGTGACGACGTCCATGTCCTTGAGGAACTTCTCCGCCTGGGCGCGCATGATCGCCTCGACCTCGCGCCGGGCGCCTGTCGCCGCGCCAGCCGCATCCGTGAACAGACGCGAGAACTCTTCCAGGATACGGTTCGATGATTGCGCCATGGTCGCCTCCTCTTTCGGTTGCCGGGCTCCCGGCCCGGTCGCCGTCATGTGCCGGGGCATGTGGTATGGCACGGTGCGGCTCGTGACCAGATTGTTATCTGGCCATCACGCTGCCGTCACGCAATGATCTTGACGCGCCGCGCGAAGCGGTTCAGGTGATTCGATGCAGGCACTGCGCATTATGCTTGCGCTTTCCTGTCTTACCCGAACCGGAGTTTTTCACCGCGCATGCCTTTTCCCGATATCGATCCGATCGCCTTTTCGCTCGGCCCATTCGTCGTCCGCTGGTATGCGCTGGCATATATTACCGGCTTTCTCGGTGGCTGGTGGCTGGCCCGGCGGATCGCCGCCGCGCCGGCACTGTGGGGCAAGACGCCGCGCCCGGACAAGGAGCAGATCGATGATCTGATCGTCTGGGTCGCGCTGGGCGTCATCATCGGCGGGCGGCTGGGCTATGTGCTGTTTTACGATTTCGCCTCCTATCTCGGGCGCCCGCACGAGATTCTCTTCGTCTGGCAGGGCGGCATGTCCTTTCATGGCGGGCTTCTGGGTGCGCTTTTCGGCTGCTTCCTGTTTGCCCGGTCACGCGGCCTGATCGGGCTCTCCATGCTCGATCTCGTCGCTGTCGCGGCGCCGATCGGTCTGTTCTTCGGACGCATCGCCAATTTCATCAATGGCGAGCTCTGGGGTCGCCCGGCGCCGGATTTCCCCTTCGCGGTGATCTTCCCCCATGGGGGCCCCTTGCCCCGCTACCCGTCCCAGCTCTTCGAGGCCGCGACGCAGGGGCTCGCGCTCTTCGTCGTGATGCTGATTGCGCTCGCGGTGACGGGATTGCGTCGCCCGGGCATGCTGGCAGGGATATTCGCCATCGGTTACGCGGCGGCGCGGATCTTCTGCGAGTTCTTCCGCGAACCCGACCCGCAACTCGGTTTCCTGATGGGCGACTGGCTGACCATGGGGATGCTGCTCTCGCTGCCGCTGGCACTCGCCGGCATGGCCGTCATCATCGCCGCGCGGCGCGGGTTGACGGGGCCAGGCGCGCCACCACCACGTGAGGCGCCATCGCCGTGACCACAGCCGCCACCCCTCTGGCGCGCGAGATCGCCCGCATGATCGCCCTCGACGGGCCGATCACGGTCGAGCGCTACATGGCCCTGTGTCTGGCGCATCCGCAATACGGCTATTACATGACCCGCGATCCGCTCGGGCTGGAAGGCGATTTCGTCACCGCGCCGGAAATCAGCCAGATGTTCGGCGAATTGATCGGGCTCTGGGCGGCACAGGCCTGGCTCGATCGCGGGGCCCCCGCTCCCTTTCGGCTGATCGAGCTCGGGCCGGGGCGTGGCACCCTGATGGCGGACGCGCTGCGCGCCGCACGCGTGGCGCCGGGCTTTCTCGAAGCGCTGAGCGTCGATCTGGTCGAGACCAGTCCGGTTCTCGTGGACAAGCAGAAGCGCGTGCTCGCCGACGTCCCCGTCGCCTGCCATTGGCACACCTCGCTCGACACGGTGCCTGACGGCCCGGCCATCGTCATCGCCAACGAATTCTTCGACGCCCTGCCGTTGCGCCAGTTCGTGCGCCATGACGGCGCCTGGCGCGAGCGTCTCGTCGGGATTGCGGAGGACGGCACGCTGCGTTTCGGCCTCGCGCCGGAGCCGAATCGCGAGATCACGGTGAAGGGGCGCGAGGGCGCCGTGGTGGAATGGCCCATGGCCGGAATTGCCGTGATGCGCGATCTCGCCGCACGTCTCGTGCAGCAGGGCGGGGCGGCGCTCGTGATCGATTACGGGCATACCCGCTCGGGCCTCGCCGATACGCTGCAGGCGATCCGCAATCACGGCTTTACCGATGTGCTCGCGGAACCCGGCGAGGCCGACGTCACCGCCCATGTGGATTTCTCCCAGCTCGCCGCCGCCGCACGCAGCGCCGGGGCGCATGTGACGCAGCCGGTCACCCAGGGGGCCTTCCTGCGCGCGCTGGGGATCGATGCCCGGGCTGCGGCCCTGGCCACATCCGCGCCCGAGCGCGCAGCAGAGATCGAAGCCGCCCGCACACGGCTCACTGCCGCGAGCCCGGAAACCATGGGGGGCTTGTTCAAGGTCCTCGGCATCAGCGCCCCTGATTCTCCGGAGTTGCCCGGATTCGCGTGAGTTTTGCTTGACGGGGCACGGCGGCGCTGTTGCAATCGAACGAAGGCGCTGTTGCAAGCGCCTCGAGCGGGAGAGCGCCATGGCAGACGGTCAGCAGACGATCGGTTTCGTTCTGGATGGGCGTGCGGTCGAGGCGCATCCGGGCGAGACCATCTGGGACGTGGCCCGGCGCGAAGGCGTCACCATCCCGCATCTGTGCCATCGCCCCGAAGCCGGCTATGCGCCGGACGGCAATTGCCGCGCCTGCATGGTCGAGATCGAGGGTGAGCGCGTCCTCGCCGCTTCCTGCATCCGCGCCCCGCAGCCCGGCATGGTGGTCACCAGCGCCTCCGAGCGCGCCGTCACCGCGCGCAAGCTGGTGATGGAGCTCCTCGTCGCCGACCAGCCGCCGCAGGAGTGCGCGCATGACCAGATCGCGCCACTCTGGCACTTCGCCGAAGCGCAGGGCGTCGCGCAATCGCGCTTTCCCTCGCGTTTTCTGCATGAGACTCCGCATCAGGATCTCTCGCATCCGGCCATGGCGGTCAATCTCGATGCCTGCATCGCCTGCAACCTGTGTGCGCGCGCCTGCCGCGACGTCCAGGTCAATGACGTGATCGGCATGGGTTTTCGTGGCGATCATCATCGCCCGGTCTTCGATCTCGACGACGCCATGGCGGATTCGACCTGTGTGGCCTGCGGCGAATGCGTCGCCGCCTGCCCCACCGGGGCGCTGATGCCGAAATCCATCGTCGATGCGGATACGCAGATCGGCTCGCGGGCGGTGGAAAGGGAAGTCGATTCCGTCTGCCCCTATTGCGGCGTGGGCTGTCAGATCTCCTACAAGATCCGCGACGGGGAGATCGCCTATGTCGAGGGGCGCGACGGGCCGGCCAACGAGAACCGGCTCTGCGTCAAGGGCCGCTTCGGCTTCGATTACATCAGCAATCCCCAGCGCCTGACGAAGCCGCTGATCCGCCGCGAGAATGCCCCCAAGGGGCTCAATATCGACCCGGCCAACCCGCTGACCCATTTTCGCGAGACGAGCTGGGACGAGGCGCTGGGCCTTGCCGCCGAAGGCTTGAAACGCATCCGCACGGATCACGGCGGGCACGCCATTGCCGGTTTCGGTTCGGCCAAGGGGTCGAACGAGGAGGCCTACCTCTTCCAGAAGCTGATCCGGCAGGCTTTCGGCACGAATAACGTCGATCACTGCACGCGGCTTTGCCACGCCTCCTCCGTCGCTGCCCTGATGGAGGGGATCGGTTCCGGCGCGGTAACGGCACCGTTCACCGATGCGCTTCAAGCCGACGTGATCATCGTGATCGGCGCCAATCCGACGGAAAACCACCCCGTCGCCGCGACCTATTTCAAGCAGGCCGCCAAGGCCGGCGCGCGGCTGATCGTGATGGATCCGCGCGGGCATGCGCTGCGCAATCACGCCAGCGATCTTGTCCAGTTCCGCCCCGGCTCCGACGTGGCTTTGCTCAATGCGATGATGCATGTCATCGTCGCGGAAGAGCTCTATGACCGGCAATATGTCCAGGCCCACACGGAAGGCTTCGAGAAGCTCTCGGCGCATCTTGCGCGTTACACGCCGGAAGCGATGGCGCCCGTCTGCGGCATCGAGGCCGGGCGCATCCGCGAGCTCGCCCGCGCCTATGCGCAGGCGGAGCGGGCGATGATCTTCTGGGGGATGGGCGTCTCGCAGCACACGCATGGCACCGACAATGCCCGCTGCCTGATCTCGCTCGCCCTGATGACCGGCCATGTCGGGCGCCCCGGCACCGGGCTGCATCCGCTTCGCGGTCAGAACAACGTGCAGGGCGCCTCCGATGCCGGGCTGATCCCGATGGTCCTGCCCGATTACGCGAAGGTGAGCGATCCCGCCACGCGCGAGCGGTTCGAGGCCCTGTGGGGCTTTGCCATCGATCCGCAGCCGGGGCTCACCGTGGTCGAGATCATCGAGGCGATCCATCGCGAAGAGATCCGCGCCATGTATATCATGGGCGAGAATCCGGCCATGTCGGATCCCGACGTCGCCCATGCCCGCGAGGCGCTCGCCGCGCTCGATTACCTCGTGGTGCAGGACATCTTCCTCACCGAGACCGCGATGTTCGCCGATATCATACTGCCCGCTTCTGCCTGGCCGGAGAAGACCGGGACGGTGACGAATACTAACCGCCAGGTCCAGATGGGCCGACCGGCCCTGCCGCCGCCCGGAGACGCGCGCGAGGATCTCGCCATCATCATCGATCTCGCCCGCCATCTCGGGCTGGGCTGGGATTATACCCATCCGCGCGAGGTCTTCGCCGAGATGGCGCAGGTGATGCCGTCCATGGCGAATATCAGCTGGGAGCGGCTGGAGCGCGAAGACGCGGTGACCTATCCCTGCCCGGCCCCCGATCAGCCGGGCAGCGCCATCGTCTTCGGCGACGGCTTTCCGCGCGAAGGCGGGCGCGGCCTGTTCGTGCCGGCGGATGTCACAGATCCGGCGGAACTGCCGGACGAGGCCTTCCCGCTGGTTCTCACCACCGGGCGCCAGCTCGAGCACTGGCATACCGGCGCCATGACCCGGCGCGCCTCGGTGCTCGATGCGATCGAACCCGGCCCGAGCGCGAGCCTGCATCCCGATACGCTGGCGCAACTGGGCATCGCGCCCGGCGAGACGATCCGCGTCGAAACGAGGCGCGGCACCATCAGTCTCCCCGCCCGCGCCGATACCGCGCTTCAGTCCCAGATGGTGTTCATCCCCTTCGCCTATGTGGAGGCGGCGGCCAACATCCTGACGAACCCGGTCCTCGACCCTTACGGCAAGATTCCGGAATTCAAGTTCTGCGCGGCGCGGGTGGCGCGGGAGGCGCAGGGGATGGATGCGGCGGAGTGAGGGGGCGGGTCAGCTGCTCTGTGACTGGGTGATCGTGTTGGCCGTGTTGAGCATGCCGCGCATGCCCTGCGGCATCTGGTGCTCGGCATTCTGTTCGGCGGCCAAGCGGAAGACTCCGCGAAGAACCAGCGAGATGATGACGACCGAGCCGCCGATCGTGGCGAGGACCAGTGCGCTGCGGAAATAGGGGCCTTGCAGAAAGAAGAAGAATTGGTGAAAAAATATAACGCAAATCAAAAGAGAGAGCAAAAAAGCGACAAATCCAAGCGAAACTCCGATCATGAAAAATCTGACACGTCTATAAAATCTGAGTTCGGCCCTTGCTTCATCAATGTATTCGTTAAATGCAAATAAAAAATTCTGTTTTTGGGTCGATCTATCACTTAAATGATAAACTTTTCTGCCAAGCTTTTCTATTTCATTTTCAATTTCCTCTAAGTTAGTTCTGATGCGGTGATTTTCACCGCTGCGCTCATCAGCGCCCTCCGCGAGAAAATCATTCAAACTCTCATTTTTCTTTTTGTCTTCGCCGTTCTCGCTGCTCATCGCGCAATTTCTCGAAATGTGACTTGATCAGTTTCTGCGGAATTTCCGCGTAGGTTCCCTTGTTCTCCTTGATCTGTGACCATGGAGTACCGGGCTCATGGGTCATGTCGGACAGGCGGAAGGCGTGCAGCTTGCCGTAATGCACCGTTACGCCCCGCAGCAATTCGTACTCGTCGTCCATCAGCGGGGAGCTGTATGGCAGAGCGCCGTCGAGCATGGCGCTCTTCTCGGTGATCGGCTGAGATCCGAACTTGTTGAAATCGCGATAGACGGACCGATAAACAGGCCCGTATTGCCACGCCTCCACCGGATCCCGGACGAGCTGCTTGCCGAGCAGGGCCCAGGACCAGCCATTGGCGATGTAGATCAGCTTCAGGAGCTGCATCACGGTGATCTCGCGACCGTGTTCCTTCGCCATGTCGAGGATGTGATTGGCGATGGCGCGTGCGTCGTGGCCTCCCATTCTCTCCTCCTCTGGTATGTGGCCGGGCAAATCACGAGACGCAGATATAGAATCAGGGCGAATCGCTTGCAAGTCGACGACGTGACATCCGCCATTTGTCAACCTCTGGCCGTTCTCTTTTAGGCTTGAGACAGGTCAAGGTCGGCACCTGCATTTCATCCTATGATCACATGATTGCGTCGAAGGTGCCGAGGCCCGACAATCGCAACCATGCAAGAGAAGCGGGGGCGCTCTGGAGCGGCATCGTTGCGTCAGCGGGCTATCCGCCCGGCGGGGCGAGGGCCGGAACGGGAAACAGGGAGGACGCCATGATCACCCTCGAAGATTGCATCGCGCTTTGTGATCTCACAGCGGAGGAGGTTGCCGCGATTGCCGAGCATGAACATCTTCCCGACATGGTGGCGGTGACGCTCGGCGCCTATCTGCTGCACGAGCAGCACGGGGCGCAGCGCATTCGCGACATGATGATCGACGATATCCGTGCCGCGGTGCGCCGCCATGATGTCGCCCATGCCCGCCAGCTCGTCGCGGCCCTGCGGCATTTCATGATCGAGCATCCGGGCCTGACCCTGCGCGGATAGGGCCGGGCTGCGCCTGCCGCGCGATTTCAGGCGCCGGAGAGATTGTGACGGCGCATCTTTTCCCACAATGTCGTGCGGGAAATGCCCAGTCGCGCGGCGGCCTCCTGGACACCGCCCTTCGTCGCCTCAAGCGTGGCCGCGATATGGGCGCGTTCGGCCGCATCACGCACTTCGGCCAATGTCATGCCGATGCCCGCTTCCCGATTGCGCCCCGTCTCCGCCCCGCGCATTACGGGCTCCCGATCCGGATGATCGGGAAACAGATCAGCGACACCGAGCTGCGGCGCTTCCGCGAGCGCGGCGGCCCGGTCGATTCGGTTTTCGAGCTCGCGCACATTCCCCGGCCAATCATAGGCATTGGCCGCCTCGAGCGCCTCCTGGGAGACGCTCACCGCTTCGCCGCGCAGGCGCGGACCGGCCACGGCCAGGAATCGGGCGATCAGCGGCGCGATCTCTTCGGGTCGCTCACGCAGGGGCGGCATCCGCACCGTCACGACGTTGATGCGGTACCACAGATCCTCGCGAAACTTGCCGGCGGCGATCTCGGCCTCGAGATCACGATGCGTGGCGCAGACGAGGCGGGCGGCGAAGGGGACGGGTCGGCTGCCGCCCACCCGCATGAATTCACGCTCCTGCACCAGCCGCAGAAGCTTTGCCTGCAGCGCCGGATCGAGCTCGCCGATCTCGTCGAGGAAGAGCGTGCCCGCGCCCGCTTTCTCGGCAAAGCCGAGATGGCGTTCGACGGCGCCGGTGAAGGCGCCTTTCTCATGGCCAAAGATGGCCGAATCGACCAGTTCCGGCGCAAGCGCGGCGCAGTTCACCGC
>Ga0076929_100425_pt1 | contig 40630 bp, 33 predicted proteins | sample HotLakConUCCSL28_FD_87104 | JGI IMG/M metagenome (GOLD analysis project Ga0076929, IMG submission 87104) | Hypersaline microbial mat communities from Hot Lake, Washington, USA - Hot Lake Consortium UCC-SL28 (version 3) (version 3) | ecosystem: Environmental > Aquatic > Thermal springs > Hot...
ACCATCGTACTTTCACCAGTTCACCTACAGATCTCCTTTAGCATCTCATAGCAACATTTTTCTTGCGCTTACCCTGGGGATTGAAATGGTCAATAAGGTTACTCTATGGGTAACTTAAAAAACATGGGATAAACCATCTCCCACCCAGGAAGAAATTAATCTTACCCTTAGTCAAAGCCGATCAAGTGACACCAAACTTGCTCAATGTATGGTCAGACAATTTCATTATTTCCAAATTTTCTATCAACCTGACTCCTATTAGAATGTTTATTCCAAATCATTTTTGTAATCGTCGTTACCCTTTATTTAGTTTCTGACACAGATTCTCTCTCAACGTGTCTGAGTTTAGGCTGCCGTTTTTAAATCGGGACGATGATCTCTCGCATAGCCTTGACACAGTCGAATCGGCGTGGGTTCTACAACGGTTTCAGTGGAGGCATCAGCCGCTGGGGACTCCGCCGATTCCGCCTCACCGGAGACCGCATACGTCCCTTCTACCGAGACCGAGGTGGCATCCAGATGGCGTTGGCGAATGTCGACCCCAAATTGCCCCACCGCCTGCAGCGCCACCTGCAAGAACACTGAGGCGGTACCCTCCGCATCTTTTATTCCCTGTCAACCTGCGGAATGTCGGATCGAAGTTACCGCCTGTTAAATTCCAACTGGCCCACATAGGCATAGTCACCATACTGCTCATCCCCGCTGAATAGCTGGACTTCATAGGCTCCAGACCCTGGTAATGGACAGGTAATCTGTGGGCCTTGGGTTGCTCCATCGGTGCAGTGTTCCGCCTGACTGGAGCCTTTGGCGGCATAGCTGGTGAGCAGCCAGCGCTGGTTGGGGTTTTTGAGATTAATCACGGCACTTCCCCTGGTGTCGGTTTGGGAGCGGGTCGGAGACACCAGATCCAGGCCATCAGCAAAGAATTGGGCTCTCATCATCGGCTGGCGCAGGAACTCACCGCGGGAGATGGGCTGAGATCGCAACTGCCACGCCTGTTCTTCGGGGAAGTGGCTGATGCCCATGACTTCAGGGGGAGGGAACAGGTAGTCGGCTTTATAGGACTTGGTAAAGCCGCTGGCGCGGTCTACATAACCGCTGTTCCAGGTGGGATCGATGAGATACCATTTCCCTTCGATTTTGGCGGCATTCCAGGCATGGCTCTGGCCTTCCAGGTCGCTGGTGGAGCTGCGAGAGTCGCCGGTGACATAGACAATTTCTTCTCCAATAGCCTGGCCCAGGGCCTCCAGTAGTTTGGCGTAACCGGCACAGACGGCAACCCGGCGTTGAAAGACGGTCTCGGCGTCCTGGGGGGGATAGTTCCCCGCGAAATAGTTGGGAGCATCGTAGGCAATGCGGTCGGCTACGTAGTCATGGAGGGCTTTGATCCGCAGCATCGGGTCTTTTTCCTGACTGGCGATGTACTGAGCCACCGACTCAATGCTGGTTTCAGCGCTGGCGGGCATGTTGATGACGGCAGGATGTAGCCCAACATCAGTCCAGGGCCAGCCCTTTGCCTGTCCGGCCTGTCGTGGTTTGGTATCGGTAGTCGGCTGCGGTTTGACCTGGGTGATGTCGGCGTACTGGTCAAAGGGATTGTCATAGAAGACCAGATATAGACCTTCTAAGCCATTGGCCAGCTTGAATAGTCCCTGCCGGGCCAGCTCCACTTGAGGTCCGCTCATGCCGTCTAAGAACCAATCGCCCCTGGTGGAGAGGGCCAGAAATGAGGTTTGGGGTCTCATGGCCAGCAGGAGGCCAATGAAGATCAGGTTCAGCAGCAGGGTGCGTAAAGTAATGCGGTCGCCCCAGGTGAGGATGCCTGACTTGCGTTTCTTCCGGCCTCTCAAGTCCCACAGTATGGGTAGCAGAGGAAATAGCAGGATGCCGGATGATGCCGCCAGCAGGGTAGGGCCATTAATGTAGGCCACCAGGGATGAGGCCAACCAGACTCCCAGTACAGGGGTCAGAAAGACAGCCAGGTAGAACAGGATCCGAATCAGGTGGATTGGTAGCCTGGATAATCGCATGGAATTATTGTCAGGACGACTATCTCAGGATTCCCAGGTGGAAGCGCGTAGTCAGGAAAAATAGAGGTTTCAGGTGAGAATTGTCATCTTCACTTGAGACAACAATGCAATCTGTGGCACCTGTCCGGGTCGGAGAGGGGCCTTCTTGCATGGAATTCAGCTACCCCCCAGGATTTCCTCAGTTTTCTCAGACACCCCTTAAGGTTTCCTCAGAGAGCCGTCAGGAAAGGCTCAGGGTGCCCCGGCACTATAGGACTCAAGATGAACGATTCAAACAACACTTGATTCCTAAAGGAGCCCCACTATGAAACGCATTGCCCTTTCCATTCTGACCGCTGCTCTTTCCACCACCGCGTTTGCTCCCATCGCTTTTGCCGCCCCGGACTTCGACCAGCTGCGCCAGGAGAACCGGGACAAGTCCAGCAAGGTTGATTTCGACCAACTGCGCCAAGAGAACCGTGACAAAGGTGCTGCTGACTACTTCCGTCAGCTGCGCCAGGAGAACCGGGACAAAGGTGCTGTGGACTTTGATGAACTCCGCCAGGAAAACCTGGAGAAGTCTGCCAAGGCTGACTACTTCCGCCAGCTGCGCCAGGAGAACCGGGACAAGTCCAGCAAGGTTGATTTTGACCAGCTGCGCCAGGAAAACCGGGATAAGGCTGTAGATTTTGATGAACTCCGCCAGGAAAACCTGGAGAAGTCTGCCAATGCTGACTACTTCCGTCAGCTGCGCCAGGAGAACCGGGACAAGGCTGTAGACTTCGACAAACTGCGCCAGGAAAACCGCGATAAAGGCGTAATTGCTCAATAAAGGTATCCCTGACAATAAACCTGCCTTTAAGCATCCGCTAAGGGCAGGGCAAAGCCCCTAAGCTTGGTGCGTGGTCGGCTCCTGAGTGGTCAAGCATCTTCACGCACCAGCGCGGTTCTGGCTGGCTCTGGTGGTCAGGACCGTCTTTCTCCTTCAGCACACTCGGTGACAACTATCACTCTGGAGGGTGAGCACAAACACCACCAACCCTCGGGAACAGGCAGAGATCACACTGATTCCATTAATAGAGACATCCACACAAGACATCCACATAAAGGAGCTCCAGCTATGCAACTCTCTTTCCTCGGCAAGTCCTACACCGCTTCTGCCCCTGCTGTTGATGCTGTCGCCACTGGCGAAACCGCAACCTTCATGGGCAAGTCCTACGCCCGTAAACAGTTCAACGTTACCCAACGGCAGCAGCCCGCAGAACTGACCTATCGCGGTGTTCGTTACGCCCGTTAGATAACGTTCCTACTGCTCAGACAGCGGCTTTTTCCTGGACCAGCCACAACTACTTCCTTCGCAGCCTCATCAACCATGGTGGGGCTTTTTGCTGCTGGGTTAGACACTAAGAAAAAATCTCCTTCCAGCCCGAGTGGTTGAAGCTGGTGGCTCCGATCGTCAACCCGGCAACGGATTCCCTGCTGGTGCTTTACGACGATGCCCAGAACCTCTACGGGCAACGGGCTAAACGGCAGTTCAGCTTCAACAGTCTGGGTATCAAAGCCCAGGGTCGAATCACTATGCTCAAGCTCAACTACCGCAATACGGCCCAGGTGCTGCTGGCCTACGAGTTTGCTAAGGAGGTGATGCAGCCCACCAATGGCACCGATGACGATATGCCACCCCTGGTAGAGCCCAGCAGTGCCGGTCGGCGTCGTGCAGCAATGGGGTGACCATTACGCGAGAGCGATTGGTGACGGAGTTACAGCAATTAACGGGAGTAGCGGACGATGAAACGTGGGTTGATTCCGGCAGCAGTGGTAGTGGGAGCGTTAGCGGTATGGACCCTGCCACAGTGGATGAACCTTGGCAATGAGACCGTTTTGCCGCAAGACGATGGGATTATCCTGCGCCAACCGCCTGTTAGTGAGCATCTGCGTCAGGGTGTTCCTCCAGAGGCGGAAACCTGGACTGTGGTGCGGGTGGCTGACGGTGGCGCGGCGGGGTAGCCAGTCGGTTGGTGCAGGATGTGCTGGTGAGTGTGCAAAATCGCATCAACTTCGGCACCTAAATCGCGCCAACTTCGGCACTTGAATCGCGCCAACTTCGGCACCTGAATCGCGCCAACTTCGGCAGGTCCTATTCACCCCATCTGGAAGTGCTCATACACTGCGCTCAATTCAGCGTCAGGGAGATGAGAACAACCATGGGACGACGGAGTCAAGGAACGAGATTGCCGATGGTGAAATTTCGAGAAATTATCCGCCTGCACGAGTTGGGCTACAACCAGAGCGACATTGCGCAGAGTTGTGCCGTAGCTCGTTCAACGGTGCAGGACTATATCCGGCGAGCGAGGGGCAAAGGTCTGAGCTACGCCGAGTTGTGTCAGCTCAGTGACAGTGAGGCCCAGGCCCAGTTGGGCAAAGGGAAACAGTCCCCGGTGACTCAGAGCGTGATTGACTTTGCCACGGTGCATCGCGAGTTGCAAGGCAAAGGGGTGACGTTAGCGCTGCTGTGGCAAGAAGGGCTCGACCAGGAGCGCTGGCAGCTCAGCTACGGGCAGTTTTGTCGTCGCTATAGCCAATGGAAAATTCGGCACAACCTCTCCATGCGGCAGACGCATGCCGGGGGAGAGAAGGTGTTTGTAGATTACTGTGGTCAGACGATGACGGTACATGACCCGGTAACAGGAGACGCCCAGGAAGCTCAAATCTTTGTGGCCTGCCTGGGGGCGAGCAACTACACCTTTGCCGAAGCCACACCCGCTCAAACCTTGCCCCACTGGATTGGCTCCCATGAGCGGGCCTTAGCGTTCTTCGGCGGCGTTCCTAAAGCCATCGTTCCAGATAACTTGAAGTCGGGGGTCACCGACCCCTGCCGCTACGAACCGGGGGTGAACCCGAGTTATCACGCCTTTGCCGAACACTATCAGGTGGCCATTCTACCGGCTCGGGCCAAGAAGCCTCGGGACAAATCCAAGGTGGAAAAAGCGGTACAGGAAGTGGAACGTCAGATTATTGCTCCGTTGCGCCATCAGCGTTTCACCAGTTTTGCCGACCTCAATGCCGCGATTCGAGAGCGCCTGGAACGCCTCAATCATCGGGTGATGAAAAGCTATGGCTGCTCCCGTCGTACCCTCTTTGAGCAGGTGGACCAACCGGCATTGCAGCCCCTGCCCACCCAGCCCTTTGTCTTTGCCCGTTGGAAACAAGCCAAAGTGAACCTGGATTATCACCTGGAGGTCGACAAGCATTACTACTCGGTGCCCTACTGGTTTGCCCGGCGCGAGGTCAGCGTCAAAATCAGCGAACACCTGGTGGAGGTCTTTTATGACCATCGCCGCATTGCCGTGCATTCCCGTTCGACCGCTCGCCATGGTCACACCACCGTCGCCGAGCATATGCCGCCCGAACACTGGGCCTACAAACATCAGTCGAAAGACACCTTCCTGGCCTGGGCACAGCAGGTGGGTCCCCATACCCATCAGCAGGTGACCGCTATCTTCGCGGCCAAAGCCCATGAAGAACAAGCGTTTCGCACCCTCAAAGGCCTGCAGTCCTTAGCCACTCGCTATGGGGCTCAGCGATTAGAGGACGCCTGTAGACGGGCCAACACCTTTGGCCTGGTCGGCTATCGACGGCTCAACGCCATTCTCAAGGCCCAGTTGGACCGTCCCCTGCAACCCGTAGAGGCAGCTCAAGCCCCCTCCGCCCCCCATGACAACGTCCGGGGCGCTGACTATTACCACTAACCCATACTCGGAGTGCTTTCCTATGCAACCCACCTTAGACCAGTTGAAATCCCTCAAACTCATTGGCCTGCTGGAAGCCTGGCAAGAGCAACAGGGACACCCCACCTATCACGACCTCACCTTTGATGAACGCTTTGCTCTGATGGTGGAGCGTGAGTATCTCAGGCGGCAGCACCAGCGCCTGCAGCGACGGCTCAAGCAAGCCCAACTCTCCACCCCCGCCACCCTGGAGGCTGTCGATTTCACCGTGCCCCGGGGGCTGAAGAAGACTCAGTTCCTGGAATGGGCTCAGGGGCAGTGGCTCAGCCAGCACCTCAACCTCATCGTCATGGGGCCAACCGGCGTCGGGAAAACCTTCCTGGCCTCTGTGTTGGCCGACCATCTCTGCAAGCAGGGCTACACCGTCCGCTATTTCAAAACCGCCGAACTCCTCGCAGAAATCAAGTTTGCCAAGGTCGACGGCTCCTTCCCCAAACTGCGCAAGCAACTGGCCACCTTTGACCTCATCCTTCTGGATGAATGGCTCCGCGATGCTCTCTCCCCCAATGACGCCCGGGACATCCTCGACTTTCTTGATGACCGCTATCGACGCTCTTCCTGCCTGCTGGCTACTCAGTTTCCCGTTAACCAGTGGCATCCCAAAATTCAAGATCCAACGTTGGCCGATGCCATTCTCGACCGACTGGTCCATGACTCCCTGCGGCTTCCGCTTAAAGGGGAGTCTATGCGTAAGCTCACCAGTCCCCTCAAAGATGAACCCGATCTCATCTCGGAGGCAAGCAGCATGACTTAAGAATTTTGATCCTCATTGTCGTCACCGATTTACCCACTGACGACATAATGAAGATGACCTGCCCATGATGGCAAAACTCCCTCAGGTTTTTCAGGGGTGCCGAAGTTGATGCAACTCGGTGCCGAAGTTACGAAAATATGCACTCAACGCGCACCTTAAGGTCTGGGGACACCCAGTACTTTCACAGCGTCGTCACCCCCGTTATCGTCTGTCCCGGACAAAGTCAGGTGATTCCGTTGGTGCCTTGAGTTTGTCCGACCGCAAGATGGCCATGACAAACAAGACTGTGAGAACGCCGCCGCTAAGCGGTGGTTGGCACAGCATGGGGAGCGCTTCAGTCGCTTGAAGGTGACCGTGTTGGGCGATGACCTGTATTGCCACCAACCCCTTTGTCAACAGCTCGTCGACCACCAGTTGAACTTCATCCTGGTCTGTCGTCCGGACTCGCACCCCACCCTCTATGAGCACCTGGAGGGGATTGACTTGCCGACGGTCATCGTCAAACGGTGGACTGGAACCGTTGAAGAAACCTGGACCTACCGCTATCTCAATGGGGTGCCCCTCAGAGATGGAGAGGATGCGCTGTGGGTGAACTGGTGTGAACTCACCATCAGCCGTCCGGACGGTCGGGTCACTGACCACAATGCCTTCGTCACCCATTACCTCATTACTGATGACACTGTGACCGAGATTGTTCAAGCCGAGCGGACCCGGTGGAAGGTTGAAAACGAAAATAACAACACCCTCAAGACGAAGGGCTATAACCTGGAACACAATTTCGGCCATGGCCACCAGCATCTCGCTTCATTGCTCGCTACCCTCAACATCTTGTCCTTCCTTTTCCATACCGTGCTGGATTGGCTCGACCAGAAGTACAGATTGTTGCGAGCGCACCTGCCCACCCGCAAGACCTTCTTTGAGGATTTGCGGGCCTTAACTCGGTATATGTATTTTGATAGTTGGGATCATCTGCTCACCTTCATGCTCCAGGGTCTTGAGCTAGAGATCCCGCCCAATAGCAGTTGAATTTTTAAATTGAGAATTGCTGCTGGACAAGGGCAAAGCTTGACATGGTTAAAGATGTTCTAGCGTTTTCCTTATCCAGTGAGGTCAGCGATGGCAATTCCAGGTAGACAAATGATTAAAATTCCAGAGCGGGACCTAAAGCTCGGTTACGACCATAGGCGATGGCCATGATGGCCACAATTACCCCCCCGCTGATGGCAGCGAACTTGCCCATAGATATGTTTAGTGCTACCCCCAGGACAAACCAGGCGATGTAGCTCACCCACTCCAGCGCACTCAAGACCGGGTCGCGGCTGGGGTTCTGGCGGCGTTTTTTCATGGCGGTGGGGGGAATGAATTCTGCGTTCCACAGGCGCAATAAAGCGGTGCAAACGGAAGCCCCCAGTACCAGCAGTATGGCCCAGCCCCAGGGATAATGGCGAAACAGCAGCAGTCCAATCAGGGGCACCGAAATCACCCAGACAGGAATCAGCACTGCTGCCAGCTTGAGCAGGGTGATTCGACTGGAGGAGGACGGCGATACCTTGATCAGGGCGGGGGACTCCTCACCGCAGATGGCCAGGTTGGCCAGACCAATAGTGAGCGAAACAGCAATCAGCCCGACCAGGCCCAGAAGGATATTGGCGAAAAACTGATCTTCCGGGTCGGGTCGCAGGGCAGAGCCAAAAAACGGCACCAGCATGATGAAGCTGATGGCTAGTTGCGTTAGCAGATCGGGATTGCGCTGCATCAACCGCCACTCTTTCATCAGCACCAGACGGGTCAGATTCGCCGTGAACTGGGGCGAGGTTGCCTCCGCTTCAAGGAAGTCTGCAGCCCTCTGTTGGGTACGGGCAAAGGGCCATTTGCCCCAAGGAAATGAAGGTTGGGTGGACCGCTGGGATTCCTGAGTCCCTCCCAGGAACGATCCATGGAGCACCTCTACCGTCAGCCAGGCCACGGCTATGGCTACTCCCCACAGCAGCAGCAGACCTAACCCGTTGCCAAACATGGCTCTGGCGGGGAGCCAGAGATTGCTCTGAGCTTGCAGAATCGGGTACTGGGTGGCCAGGGCGGCGATCCGATCGCTCTGCTGGCTCATCAGCCGCATCATCAGAATAAAGGGCACAATGGCAAACACCGCCAGGGTGCGCGTCCGCCTCACCCCAAACTGCTTCACCAGCAGTAGAATCACCAGCACTCCCAGGCTGCTGCCCAGCAGGCTCAGGGCCAGGGTGGCGGGAAATGTCCCCCAGAGTTGGGTAAACCCGAGGGCAATGAACAACAGCACCGGCACCAGTAGAAAGGCAATAATCCCCAAAAAGTTATTCAGGGCGATGCCCAGCAGCCGACTGGCAAACACCACCTTGCTGGAAACGGGCGAGGTCAGCAGCAGATCTAAATCGCCCCGGTCAAACAGGGCGTTGGTGCCCGCCCGTAACGACTGCAGAATCGTCACTGCCAGTAGCAGGATCACCATTTCCACCGACAGCCAGATGGCCCAATCGGGCAGCGCCCCTCCCGCCGCAAACTGCTCCAAGCCCTGACGAAACGTGCTGACCCGCACTATCATCAGGGCCACAAAGGCGAACAGCAGAGCAAAAATTCCTACAAACACCGCTCGCTTGCCGCGAAATTCTCGCCAGCCCAGGCGCATCTCGTGGGCCATCAGCCAGGGCAGGCTTCCCGGTCGTAAGGCCATGGCTAAACCTCCTGGATCTGGGATTGGGCCTCATCCTGTTTCTGGTTTTCCACCAGCTCCAGAAAGACTGATTCAAGGGTGCCGCCCAGGTCTCCGCTCTGGGTTTGCAGTTCCTGCAGGGTACCTTCGGCGATGATGCGCCCATGGCTGATAATGCCAATGCGCTGAGCCAGACGCTCGGCTATTTCCATGGTGTGGGTGGTGAGGATAACGGTGCGACCATCGGCCACGTAGTCCAGCAGCATGTCTTTAATCAGGCGGGCGGCTCCCACATCCAGGCCGGACAGGGGCTCATCCAGAATGATCAGCTGCGGGTCGTGGATTAGCGCCCCGGCCAGGGCCAGCTTCTGGCGCATCCCTAGAGAAAAGGTTTCGCACAAGTCCTGACGCACCTCCCAGAGGCTGAGTCGCTTCAGCAGATCCCGCCCCAGGGTTTGGGCTCTGGCGGGGGGAACGCCCCAAAGCCCATCGACGAACTCCAGATATTCCAGAGGTGAGAGCTTGCCGTACAGCAGCGGCGTATCAGGAGAATAGGCCAGCTGTTGCTTGGCGGCTTTGGGATCATTTTGAATGCTGTGGCCCAGAATCAGGGCATCGCCAGCGTCCGGCTTGAGTAACCCCGCTACCATTTTGAGTGTAGTGGACTTCCCAGCACCGTTGGGGCCAAGGAAGGCGTAGAGCATCCCCTGGGGAATATCCAGATTGATAGCGTCCACTGCCCTCTTCGAACCGAATGTTTTGGTGAGATTAACGAGTTGTAATGCACCTGCCATGGGTAGATCCTTTCCTTATTGAGCTTCCCGTCTCAACTTTTCCAGATCCTCAGGCTTAATCTTCTGTTCAACCTGTCCGCAGTCCAGGCAAACATAGGCGTCGAGGGCGTAGCCTGTCATCTTAAATTTGCCTTCAGGTAAAAACGTTTGTCTGTGAATTCCCATTTTGCCTGGGCGCAGGTTAGCACTACTGCATTGAGGACATTTCATAACAATTTCTTTACAATTTCCTGATACAACTTGCAACCAAAAGTATAAGGGACGTTTGAAAGGCAAAATAATTTTATTCAGGGAAATTTAACAGTTTATCGCTGCGAAGAACCATGGAGAGTTGACGTATTGTTGTCCTGATATTACTGGTCCAAGCTACTTATCAAAGCCTCAGTGAAAATGCGGACTTTTCCTCAATTTTTCTAAAGGCTTCTTGCTATCGTTTGAGTAACGTTATGGTTTGATCTTGATAGTTCCAGGCGGTTACATAGTTCTTCAAAAATTGATACCCCAGCACCAGTTGATTCTCTTCCCCAACTTCCAGGCGCAAGGTATCTATAGAAAGCGGCAGGCGATGGTTGTTGAGAAAGAAAGCAAAGTGAGTTCCCGTATCAAACAAGAACTTGCCGGGAATATTGTTGACCCGCCCATTAATAAGGGGCAAGCCATTGACCAGATGAAAAGGCAGCGTAAAGTGTGGCGTTTCTATTAAGAACTCATTGAACGTAAAGCCGGGTTCCCTGGTTTGAGCTTGAACCGGTATGGTGAGGCTCGATGGGATTTGAGGTAGGGAAAAGCTGATTATCAGTAACCCTGTAGTAGCGGCTAGTAAAAAGACCCTGATTAATCTCGATTGAATTTCCTTCATCTTCCTTCAATGCTCCTGATGCCTTAATCCTTAATGCCGTGAACAGAGCCTGATTGGAATCCTGTACACAGGACTGGGCGGGAGTGACGATAGAAGCCCCGGTACCATCTCCGGTGCGGTACCGGGCCATCATCACCCGGAGTTCGCGCTGCAGTTCCTCCAGGGGAGAAAGGGTGAAGTCGCCAAATCGGTAGGTGTGGTTCAGGGCAGGAATGTTCACCACCACATCGGAAAAGGGGCGCGTTCCCTGCCAGCCCCGCTGCAGATTGCCGCTGTATTCAGCCAATGCCGAATGAGTTGCCGCATCATGATTCTCTTACGGCCTAACCCACGCTACAGCTCCTCCCTTTTTGCATTTTGAATTGTTCATTTTGCATTTCTCACCCACCTCACCCACCTCACCCACCTCACCTACCCATCCACCCTACCCTCCGGGAAGCCGCTCCGCGTCTACTACCCATCTACCCACCTAACTCCATCGGCAAATTCACAAACTGCCCCTCATCCCTGATCTCCGCCTCTTGGGCAATGGCATTACGGTAGACATCCACTAAATGATTGGGGCCAATATCCCCGTGATGGGACAGAAACGACCACTGCTCGCCACCGTGGACAAAACTGACGATCAGCAACTCGCTCAGGGGGGTCATGGGCACCATGTCGGCCAGGTTAATCACCCGGTAATGGTTCGGCACTAAACGGCTTTGGGTTTCGACGAAGGTGCGATCGCCCACCCGAGGCGTGCCGTAGGTGTAGAGATGCAGGTTGGGCTGCCACTCAGGTTTTTGGATTGCCAGATCAATCGCTGCCAGGTTAGCCAGGGCACCCCCCAGGCTATGGCCAGAAATCACCAAGGGTTTGGCGGGATCTAAACCCTGCACCTCTTCCCGGACGGCATCGGCCAGTTGCCTGAAGTAAAGGGAATGGAAGCCCAGATGCACCAGGCCCAGGTCCTCATCCGTGTCGGGGTGGGTGTAGGTCTTTTGCAGCGTCAACAGGTCGCCCAGCACTTCAAACCGGCGTTGGGTGCCGCGAAACACTAGCATATGGTACTCATCGGAGGTCAGCAGAAACCCGTAATACACGGGAATGGCCTGGGTAATCTGCGCCACCTGCTCCACCTGTTGTTCGATGGCATTGCGGGTGCGATCCAACTGCCCCTGGATATCGGCCAGATCCCCTGAACCCGTTCTCAGTTCAGCCAGGGGAACTTCAAAGCGAATGCGTTCCTGGACCTGCTCCTGCGCTTTGAAGGACGCCACCTGACGAAACCCGTTGAGTCCCGATTCCGGAAAGAAGGGCAGAACGTTAATGCGGCCATCATAATCGGCCTGGTACTTACCCTGAAAATACTGCAGCGTTGAGAGCCTGGCGGCCACAATCAACTGCTTTGACCAGGCCCGATTGTAGGGAACGGCGGGAGGCTGCAGTTGCACATCTGTTTGCCCCAGGGCCAGGTTTTGCACTGTCTTCAGATCAGCCTGATAGGCTTCCTGCACCAGAGTTTGGGGATCGTAGAGAGCCTGTAGTTCGGCCTGTTCGGCTTCTGCCGCCCGACGCTCCAGGGTGTTGCGCCCCACGATGGCCGCAACGGTGGCTCCCAATCCGCCCCAGAGGGCTTGTCGTCGCTTAATTTTCATCGCCTTTAACCCCTCCTTTGTTGTCGTGGGCAGACCACTCAAATAACAGTGGTTGATGGCCTGACCTACCCCCCAGAAGAGTGAGAAAAAGGCAAACCCAGGGGCTAAACCCGCCAGCCATGGAATGTTTACACCCAGAGCGATACCGCCTAACCACCCCAAAATTCCCAACAGTACGGCCCCGGTCAGACTGACGAGCAAACTCAGCTTGGCTACGGTATCTGGTTTGTAGCCCTGCCAGAGGCGCAGAACTCGTTTTACCATCAGCACCATGAGCACGGGCAGCAGGATGATCTTGAGAAAGATAGTGTAAGGAATGGGAACCAGGGCTAAGATCGCAGCCCCCAGGGCAAAGTCGAGAATCAGTCCTCTGACCTGACGATTAAGCTGGGTCGGGCTTTGCATCGTTCTTTTTCCCTAGCCTGGGAACGCATTACGGGCCAGGTCACTGTCGATGAAGCGACCAGCATTCCCGGTTCTGGCGTAGTGATAGAGAGGAGCCTGGAAAACGTCATTAATGGCTCCCGTAATCAGGGCGATCGCACTAAAGGCCACAATCCCCAGCAGCACCGCCAGAATGATCAGGGGCACGGAACCTAAGGCAATGGCCCCCACCACCACACCCACAATAATGAGGACCAGCAGCAACTGCACCAGGAAGCTCACCCCCGAAATGGCGGCTCGCCCGGTGAACCCTTCCCCCCAGGTTTGCTTGAACAGCTCCCAACTGCGGCGAATGGCGGCGATTGGCCCGACATTTTCCACTACATAAATGGGGATGGCGAAGAAAACTACCACGATCCATACCCCCTGCACCAGACTGCCCACCACGGCAGCCAGAATCCCCGCAATACCGTTTTTAGAGTCCTGCCCGGCATTCCGCCCGGCCTGGGCCAGGGTGCCGATGGTAGCCGAAATTAACGCAAACCCCAGAATTTGCCCCAGGCGACCCATGGCAATGGCGATGCCGTCGCCCACCGTGGCTTTGTCGCCCTGTAGCAGCTTCATGCTCACTCCCACCAGGGCCGTATTAGAGAAGATGATAACGGTGTAACAAACGAAGTAGAACAGAAACGCCATCACCGTCAGAAACACCCACTCTGCGGTGGTGATCTCTTCCTCGGTGGGAATTTGGCCGCCGCTGAGTAGCAGGCCGCCAGCTACCGTCGGAATGGCAAAGGCTACGCCGACCAAAAGTAAAGCCAAGCCCGACAGCAGCGGAAATATCATCAGTTGAGGGTTTTGCCTCAGGGCCTGCCAACATTGTTTGGTAAGTTGCAAACCATTGACAATTTTACGGGCCATCGGGATTCTCCTAATGAGTGTGATTGGGGGGCTTGATTTCGGTCCATGAGTTAATTTTGGCGAGAGGTGCCCTATTGAGCTAGGGTCTGTTTTGAAACCTACCACAACCCTTGATTTCTCATACGAGAGGATGAGGCTTTGACGGGCTTTTAAAACACGCCCCAAGATGGTGTCGATTGCCTGGTCGGTCTGGTTTTCCAGGGTGTAGGTGCCTTTGACGGCAAAGCGGGAGTCTTCCTCCGGGTAGAGATCGCCTTGGAGGTTGATGGCGGTAATTTTGGGTTGGGCATCCCTCAGGGCACCGTAGGCGGTTTCGTAGGCGATCAGTTGGGTTTGCTCCTCCGCCTGCGAAGGGCCAGCGTTGACGATTAGGGTGTTGTAGAAAATCAGGCCGCCTAAACTCACGGCAGCAATCGCACTCAAGGCTACCGCCAGTTGCATCGGACGGGTGAAGCGTTGGCAGGCAATGCGCCAGCGTTGTTGGGGCTGGGTATCGACTCCCCGCACCCAAAAGAGTACCGAGATACAAAACAGCAGCAGGGCAATCGCCAACCAGTATAGCGATTGAGGGTTTGACCCAGCACCGCCCCCACGGTTAGCAGCAGCCCCGTCAGCAACAGCAGCAGCCCAATGGCCAGCAGCTTGCCCAACACAAACGCCCAGCTACGCACCAGCAGCGGATCGCTACTTAGAATTGAGAACTCAAAACTCAAAACTTAGAATTGAGAACTCAAAACTCAAAACTTAGAATTGAGAACTCAAAACTTAGAATTGAGAACTCAAAACTTACAAAGCCCTCACCTAAGCCGTTACTGCGGATATCACATTGGTCTCCAACGCCGGAATCTCCTTCATCACGCAGAAGTAGACATCTTCTAAATTCGGTTCTACCGATTCAAAGCCAGCACCGGGGTCATCTTCGCTGAAGATGCGGGCAATGATGTCGCCCATGAAAAAGCGAGTGGAAAGGACCCGATACTTTTCTTCGTAAGTGGGCAGCTCATCCCGTCTCAGTTGCATGCGCCAGACCTTGCCTGCCAGTTGCTGCATCAAGCTACCGGGTTGTCCGGTGGCACGAATTTGCCCGGCAATCAGAATCGCCATTTGGAGACACAGTTCGCTCACATCATCCACAATGTGGGTTGAGAGAATGATCGCCGCCCGTTCGGAAATTTCACTCAGCAGGTTGAGGAAACGCACCCGCTCAGCCGGATCGAGGCCAGCGGTGGGTTCGTCCACAATTACCAGATGGGGCCCTCCCACCAGGGCCTGGCCTGAAATCTCACAAAACAATTTAATAGTACAACCAAAGCGCAAAACATAAAGCCAGGTTATATTCTTTTTTAATTAGTTTTATTCAAATGCAAATCAGCATTAAGTTGACATTTAAGCAAGTTAAAAAGGTTATCTTTTTGAGGCCTTTGGGGACTGCAATAGACACAGAATTTCGCTCAGTCAAGTGACATTAGTGACAAAAGTTAGAAAAGCAAGCTGTTGTCGATAAAGGTTCAGGTCTTAGCTAAATCCAATTCCTATGACCGAAAGCTGAGTTGTAGGAGGTACATCGGCTATTGACCCTCTATTCATCTTCTTGGCGCTTGACCATCCAGCCAACCTGGCCACTTCGTAGCCCAACTGTTGAGGATCGAATGGTTTAGCCAATATACCTGCAGGCTTAAACTGGGCGTATTGGGCAACTTCATTGGGCATGACCCGTGACGTTAAATAAATAACAGGCACATCGAACTCTATCGAAAGTCGCTGCAATTGCTGAGCCAGCCGCACTACCTGGGGAATGCCTAAATCCAGGTCTACAAGAATTGCGTCCCAGGTACCCGAGTCCCATACTCTGACTACGTTGGCAGAGTCACAGGTTGTCACCTGCCAACCAGCAAGGTCTTCCAAAGAAATCTGAATAATTTCTCTAACTTCAAACTCGTCGTCAATCACTAAGACTCTTTTTTTCATTACTTTTGCTTCCAATCTTTCGGAAAAGATGATCCAGGCAGCTAACAGGTTGCCACCAATCTGTGAAGTTGGCTTTGATGCTTGCTTTTTGAGCTGATGCAATCTTAACTCTGGCAAAAATTTTGCGTTAGTCATAAATGTAAGACGTTTTTTGTAGGGTGCTGCAATTCCAACGACTCAAACTCTGCATATAGAAGCTATTGGCTAAAGAAGATGTCAGTTCGATGCCTTCTGATGCTGGACATACGATTCCTCTCCTCGACTTGCATCAACCTGAACGAATAAGGTAATAAAGGTAACAAAAGTAATAAAAGTAAGTTGCTGACTAAAAAGTAAGGATGTAAGCTTTCTTGGCAATGCAATCTTGATTAATCCTGAAAATATATTTTTGGCATTTCTTTTTGAGGGCTGATTGTAGTATATTCTTGAATGGTCAAATGGTCGGCTAGCCCTCGGAAAAATACTTTCAAGTTAAGGAAATTACATGGTATGAGACAGGGCATTTGCGCACTGCCGCTAGTTTTTTTGGTGGTCGCTTGTCAGGGGCCTTCAAATCCACCGCCAGAAACGGTTCAGGAAGGTGAGGCTGTTTTGCCAGAGGAAACTGTGCCAGCAAGTTCTGATGGTGGTCAGGGAGCTGAGGCTTCTGCGATCGCAAGTCCTTCTCCCATCAAAACCGGCACCGTCAGGGCCGAACCCTCCTTACGCATTCACGAATCTCCCGGCACCAATACTCCGGTAATCTATGCCGCCCCTAATGGCACACCGCTCAACATTTATGCGGAAACAGCCATGGGAGATAGCACCTGGTATCAGGTGAAAGCGCAATCCGGTAACTATCCCCAACAACTGGGATGGGCCTATGGAGGCAACATTGTCGTTGATGGCGACAGCCGACCCGTAACCCCCGAACAGCCAACCACCCCCAGCCCCGACCAGGGCTACCGGGACGGCTACAAACTGGGCTACCAGGATGGCCAAAACTTCCAGAAATACAATTCGGGCTATAACCCTGATGGCGCACTGCAGGCGGGTTCCGGCAACCCTGACCCGGCCTATGACCAGGCTTATCGCAAAGGATTTTATGCCGGGTTCGACGCAGGCTACTACGGCAACCCCTACAACGATAACCCTAATGCCGGGGGCATCTCAGAGCCTAATGCCGACAACCTGACTATGACCTGTTCCGGTACGTTTTCAAACGGCAGTGGTTTCGCCGTTAATTACACCCGCGAGGCTGGTTTCAGCCGCTTTACCCTGACCCCCGGCTCTGGCTCCCCCGTTACCGTCAATCTCACCTACTCGGGCACCACCGATGCCCAACATGGGGTCTGGAAGGGCACCCTGGGCGAGTCAGAAGTACGGGTTGATCATCTCTCGTCCCAGGCTCCTAAGCCAGGCGATGAGGTGAATGTCACGTACAACATTTTTTCTGGCCGGGCGGCCTGCCGGTAAAGAAAGCTTTATCAATTTGATTCAGGAAATTTCTCATGAACAGAAAACAACAGGCTAAACCATACGTTTTGGGTTCTGCCCTGATAGCGGGTGCCCTGACCGGGGTTGCCCTGATGGCCAATCCTGCCGAGGCTGAATTCAGCATTGCCTACTGCGATGGGGTCGCCTACGCTACCAATGTTTACCGTTCCGGAGACCCTGAGGCCCCAGGCAGTGCGCTGACCATACGGCTCTATTCGCGAGCCGATGGCGTCACCTTCTTAAACACTGAAGCCAACCGGGAGCCTAACCCCGAAGGGTATAACTACAGCAATTTGCGTGGCGAAAACCAGTGGACTCTGTTTATTCCCAACAGCGAATCTTCCCAATGTACCCTCTCTCGCAATGGCACCGTCGTTGATAGGGGGACTGTGACCATGCGAGAATCAAGCAGTGGAGACTAACTGCTGACTTACAACCTTTTGAATGGCCAATCCGTTGCCCCTGTTATTAATTGAACAAACCCTGCAACGGCCACTGACGAGTCTGGAGCGACTGGTTCTAGAAAGTTCATGGCAGGGGCAACGCTACCGCAAAATGGCAGATGAGTCAGGCTATGTTGAAGAATACGTTAAGCAGGTGGGAGCCAGGTTATGGGCCGAATTATCTGAAAAGACCGGCTCGACAGTCACTAAGAAAAACCTGCACCTGGTTTTCGATTCACTCAATAAAAACTCTGAATTCCCTCAAAATGCTAAAGCAGCCAGTAGTATTCCGGCCCTCAGCTTAGATAAGTCAGTGGCTCAGTCCCCTTTGGATAAGGCGACCTCTCTGACCGAAATGCAACCACCTCTGCAACCGTCGGTAAGTTCCTTTGATTACCCTTCAGGGCCATTGCCCCTAGCCTCTCTATATTCAACGTCCCTCGGTAGAAGAATCCGCTTTCGGAGAAATGATTCGCCCTGGTTGTTTACTCTGCATTAAAGCCCCCCGCCGGTTTGGCAAAACTTCTCTTACGCAACGGGTAGTTAACTACGGTACGGCCCAGGGCTACCGGGCCTGCCGGATTGATTTGCTGGAGGCAGATGATCAGGCCTTTGACTCCATTGAGACCTTGTTGCTGTGGTTTTGCCGCCGTATGGCCTATGAGCTAGAACTAGATTTGTCGGTGAATGACCTGTGGGATCCTGACCTCGGCAGTAAAGTAAACGGTGGCATCTTTCTGCAACAGGTGCTGGCCCAGGCTGAGCCCCCGCTGATGCTGAGCATCAATGCCCTGGAGCAGGTGTTCTTCCATGAAACCGTCGCCCGCGATTTTCTGACGCTGCTGCGGTTCTGGCACGAACGCTCGAAAGATAGCAGCCCCTGGCAGCGGTTACGGCTGGTGCTGGTCTACAGTACCGACAGCTACGTTGCCCTCAACCTGGAAACGTCGCCGTTTAATGTGGGGCATTCCATTCGTCTGCCTCCCTTTACCCTGCAACAGTTTCTGGAACTGGGGCGTCGCTACCGCCTACCCCATGTGGAAGACCCCGGCCAGCGGTTTTCCCTGGAAGCCCTCTATCGACTGATTGCCGGTCACCCTTACCTGGCCAATCTCAGCTTCTACACCCTCGCTCAAGAGCAGAAGTCTCTGCCGGAAATTCTTAACACTGCCACCGGCCCCGACAGTATTTTCCGCAGTCATCTCCAGGAAATGGGGGCACAACTCCGGCAAAACCCGGCGGTGCTGACCGCCTGGCAACGGGTCATCCCAGGACAGGGGGTGCCTCTGAATGCCGTCGACTCTATGGGCCTCGAAAGCCTGGGGCTGATTCGCATCCAGCAGAGGCTGGCTTATCCGCTATGTGACCTGTACCAGCGTTTTTTTGCCACTGCTAAGGAACACAACGACATCCGATCTGTCTGACTTAGTCGTTCGTCTTCCCGTAGTCCTTCTAACCAGGCTTCAAATTTAACGTCTTGTAACACGGACTAGCTGGCTAGTCAGATCTTCATAATTTCCCAGAACTTGATGAATGATAGCTGCGAAGTCATCCCAATCCAGATTTTTGGAGCAAACAATTATCCCTGAATGACTTGGATTTTCTTGGTGAAGCCGAACAAAGTCGCGACGATTTTGGGAAATGACCGCCCGATTCTCATGAGTTGCCAAAGCTAAAACCTGATCATCAGGAATACGTTGATTCGCTTGCCCAGCCTCCTGGGCCGTTAGAATGTCATATCCTAATGCCCTCAACCGCTGCACCACAGGTAAAGGAAATTGCTCATCCGCATAGAGTTGCAGCACCCTTATGCCGCCTCATTTTGTTGAATCGCCAGTTCGATCTCCTCAACATGGGCTTCAGCATACTGCCACGCATAGGACAAATCTATCGCAGTGAGCTGTGGGTAAGCCTCCAAAATTTTGGCATCCGAGGCCCCCATACGACGATATTGCACCAAATCCCAAACCGGAATTCGGGTGCCGGTAATGCAGGCATCTCCCCCAACGACTCCCGGTGTTTTTTCTATCCCAAACCAGACATCCCCCAGGCTATGCACTAAAAGTTGAACAGCCTCAGCCTTCTCCTCCGGTGTGAGGGCTAATAAATGGGTTCGTAACTCATCTAGCGTCATTGGATGTAGAACCTCGATCAGGTCACTATTTCAATCTTAAATGCTACCTATGCTCAAGAACTCCTGTCCTCTGTGAAGCCTAAGTTAGGCTACCGGCAATTCAGTTCGCATTTAGGCGATAGCCCAAGGTCGGTCTTTGACCATCACGCCAATCCCCCGCGACTACTCCGAACCCGACCTGGCAGCAGACCCTGACTATACCCAGTGTCATTCAACCCATCTCCTTAGCCACGCATTTTTAGACATCATTCTGCTCCCGCCCAACAGCGAACAGCGAAAACAGTCCAGGGACTGATAGACAACCTGATTCAGCCTTCAGCATTTCTGGTCTAGCCAATTCTGAATATCCCTCTGTCTCTTGATTACTCTGAGGGATCTGAACAAAAGGCAAACACAGATCAGCAGTAAGCTAAAAGTCCAACTTGCAAGGGAATTCACCCATGGTGCAGAGTTGGGACTTTGCCATTCAACCCATCCCCTTTCAGGTGGGGGGTACCCTGCGGGTAGATGACCCTACCTACATTCAGCGGCGGGCGGATGATGAGCTGTACGCAGGGCTGTCGCGAGGCGAGCTGTGCTACGTGCTAACTTCCCGCCAGATAGGGAAGTCCTCCCTGATGTTGCAGACCAAGCATCGCCTCAGCCAGTCCGGGTGGCGCTGTGTGGCGCTGGATTTAACCAGCATCGGTACCGAAGACATCACCCCCACCAGTGGTACAAGGGCCTTTGCGCCCAGCTCTGGTTGGGCTTTGAATTGGGAGAATACAAAGAGTTTCAAGCCTGGTGGTCGGGCCAGTCAGGGGATGCCCCTCAGCATTATTTAACGGCCTGCCTGCGAAAAATTATCGAAAGTCACCTCCAGCAGTCCGTAGCGATTTTTGTAGACGAAATCGACAGCCTGCTGGCGCTGAACTTTCCCATCGATGATTTCTTTGCGCTGATTCGCTACACCTACAACCAGCGGGCGGTAGAGTCGGAGTGGCGGCGACTGACCTTTGCCCTGTTTGGGGTGGCCAAGCCATCTGATTTGATTCGAGACCGCAACCGCACCCCCTTCAACATCGGTCAGGCCATCACCCTGGAAGGCTTTTCGTTGGATGAAGCCCAGCCCCTGGCGGCAAACTTCGGTCTGCCAATGGACCAAGCCCAGGCGATTCTGTCCGCCATTCTATATTGGACGGCGGGGCAACCGTTCTTGACCCAGAAGCTGTGTCGTCTGGTGTGGCAGCATCTCCAGATGCAGGGGCTGCCCTCCAGTTCTCCTGCTGCCGCTCCCACCTGGGTAAAAGGGCTGGTGCAGCAACAGGTGATCCACAACTGGGAGGCCCAGGATGACCCGGAACACCTGCGGACGATTCGAGATCGCATTCTTCGCAACGAAAAACGAACGGCCCGATTGCTGGGCCTCTGCCAGAAAATCCTCAGCCAGCAGAGCATCCCCTACTGCGGCAGCGAAGAACAGACAGAACTATTGCTATCCGGCCTGGTCAGCCGCCACCAGGGGCAATTGCAGATTAAAAATCGCATCTACTACGCCATCTTTAATACCGACTGGATGGCGCACAACCTGGCCGATTTACGCCCCTACAGCGCCATGCTGAATCAGTGGGTGGCTTCGGGCAAAGGGGATGAGGCTTACCTGCTGCGGGGGAATGCCCTCATCGATGCCCAAACCTGGCAGCAAAACAAAAGTCTCAGCGAGCTTGACTACCAGTATTTGCAGGCCAGCGAAGCCGCCCGACAAAAACAGTTGCAACAACAGCTCGAAACCGCCCAGATCCAGACCGAAAATGCTCGACTGCGCCAGGAACGGGAAGTCAGCCGCCTCAAAACCGGGCTGCTGATGCTGATTTCGACCGCGCTGGTGGGGGCCTTGAGCTTGAGTTTTCTCACCTGGCGGCAGTACCAACGGGCCAAAGCCAGCGAAGTTGGGGCACTGGCGGCATCTTCTCAAGGGCTGTTTGCCTCTAACCAACAGCTCGACGCCATGGTGGCCGCCGTCAAGGCGAAGCGGGGGTTGCAGCAGTTGATCAGCCCCGATGAGGAACTTCAGAAACAGGTGGATCAGGCGCTGAACCAGGCGGTGTTTGGTAGCAATGAGTTTAATCGCCTCACCCGCCATGAAGGGGGCGTACTCACGGTCGATATGAGCCCGGATGGCAACACCATTGTCACCAGCAGCAATGACAAAACGGTGCGGCTGTGGGGTAAGGATGGCACGCTGCTGCACACCTTGTCTCACCAGGACACGGTTCATCGGGTGGTGTTTAGTCCCACCGGGGACCGGATCATCACCAGCAGTTTAGACGGTACGTTGCAGGTCTGGAGCCTCAATGGACAGAAACTACTTCATCTTCAGGCCCATGAGCAACCCATTTGGGGAGTAGCGGTCAGCCCCGATGGGAGGTTTATGGCGTCGGCCAGTGGCGATCGCACCATCAAACTCTGGCGCGCCGACGGTACCCCGGTGGTCACCCTTCCCGTCACGAATACCGCCTGGAGTGTCGCCTTCAGCCCAGACGGTACTCAAATCGCGGGGGCCATTCTCGATGGCACCCTCCAGCGGTGGACTCTGGAGGGTGAGCCTTTATCCACGATTCAAGCGCACCAGGCCGAAGTGTGGGATCTCGCCTACTGCGGCCAATCCAACCGTTTAGTTTCTGTCAGTTCTGACCGCACCATTAAAGTCTGGGACTCGGATGGTGCTCTGCTACAGACCTTGCAGCCCCCGGAACCCGCTGCCCAGCTAGGGGTAGACTGCAGTGACCAGGACGGTTTTATCGCCGCCAGCAGCAAAAATAATACCGTCACTATCTGGCAGAATGACGGTGACTTTGTCCGTACTCTAAAAGGCCATCGGGCGGTTGTTCGAGATATCGCCCTGGCTCCTGATGGCACGATGGCCGCCTCTGCCAGTGACGACGGCACCGTTAAACTTTGGCAGCGTAACTCCTACCTATTACGTCCCCTGGAAGGTCATCAAGATACAGTCTGGAGCATTGCCGTCAGCCCTGACAGTAAAACGGTGGCGTCCCTGGCGGCTGGGGGGAGCCTAATTCTTTGGCAGAACAATGCCCAAAGGACGACCATACCTACCAACCAGCGCGGGGTAACGTTTGATGCGACCGGCACCAACTTGATTACGTCAGGCTTCTCCAGCCTCAAGCGATTTCGCCTTGGGCCACTGCCGCAGAACCCGCTGGTTCCCCTCTGGCAACAAACGTTTGAGGATGGAGCCGCCTATAGCGTCGCCATCAGCCCGCCTGGCTCAGCCCTGGCGGATGCCGATGGCCCTACCATTGTCACCGGTAGCGATAATGGCACCATCAAAATCTGGACGAACGACGGCATCCTCAAACAGAGTTTTTCGGCCCATCAGTCCCGGATCTGGCAACTGGCCATCAGCCCGGATGGTAACCAAATCGTTTCTGCCAGCGAGGATGGCTCCGTCAAGCTCTGGTCGATGGAGGGTACGCTGCTGGATACCCTGGTGGCTCAAAAGGGCGCAATTTGGGGAGTTGCCTTCAGCCCCGACGGGGACTCTATTGCCGCCACCAGCCTGGACGATACCCTGCACCTCTGGAGAGTTAGCGATCGCCACTATCGGCAAATTCCAGGCCAGAGCCAGGGGCTCACCCGCGTGGCCTTCAGCCCTGACGGGCAAACCATTGCCACAGGCGGCATCGACACCACTATCAAACTCTGGAACCGGGATGGCACCCTGCAAAATACCCTACCCGGTCATCAAGGTGTGATCACCAGTCTGGCCTTCAGTCCCGTTCGCGGAGCGTCCCCGGAGGGGAATGGTCGCTACCTCTACTCTGGCAGCGACGATAGCCAGATCATTGCCTGGGACCTTGACCAGATTGCCGCCCTCGATCCCCTCGACTACGCCTGCAACTGGATTGGCGACTATCTCAAGACCAGTGAAGCGATCGCACCGGAAGCGGTTTCTCTATGTCCCGGCGATGGTTGAATCGAACCGGCGCAAGTTTTGGGCGCTGCTGCTTAGCGGTGTGACTTGCCCTTTTAGCCCCAATCCTGGGGAAACCCGGACTGGTTTTTCCAGATTTATCCAGGAAAACATAGCGGTTCTTAGTTCAGTGAGTTACGAACTTGATTAGCTTAAGATCCCCCAAGTTTCTGGGTGTTGAAGTTTCAACCTTTACCCCCCTTATTAAACTTACCTTATAGGGGTTTTAAACTCCGATCCCGAATCCACGCGGTTTCAGCGATCGAGTGCGCAAATCACCGATTCTGAAAGTGCTGTGGTTAGGGGCTTTGCAGAAACCCCTACAGGATTAGCTTATTAGGGGGCAGAGGGGAGCTTCGAGGTGTACTTCATTCAAGCGAGATCCGCTATAGACTGACCAGTTAGAAAAGTTAGAGCTAATTTCTAAAGCAAACCTTAAGCGGCTTTGCGCCGTAGCATGAGCCGAATGAGTGCCCCGTAAATCATAGCTTCGCTGGTCTCGGTGTACACCTCATAGTCTTTGCTCAATCGCCGATAACGGTTCAACCAGCCAAAGGTGCGTTCCACAATCCAGCGCTTCGGCAAGACTTCAAAGGTCTTTGAAGAGCGTTTAATGACCTCAACTCGCACCGAGTCTCCGCAGACCTGACGAATTGCTCGAGCAAAGTTCTCCCCTGAATAGCCTTGATCCACATAGACGACCTCGAGACGAGATAACTTATCGCGCGCCTCATCAAACACGACAACGGCCCCTAATCGTTCTGGGGCATTCGCCTCCGTCACCAAGACTCCCAACACGAACCCTTGGGAATCCACTACGATATGGCGCTTACGACCCTTAACCTTCTTACCGCCATCAAAACCGTAGACCGCCCCTTTTTTCCGTCGTTTTGACGGATTGGGAATCGGCGATGGCAATACTGGAGTCGGTTTCTCGCCCCAGGTCTTCGCGAAGCTCACCCCGCAACTCATCATGAATCGCCTGCCAAATGCCTTTGCGTTGCCACTTCAGAAAGTATTTGTAAACCGTCTGATGGGGCGGGAAGTCATGGGGTAGCATTTCCCACTGGCAACCCGTGCGTTGAACATAGAAAATGGCGTTAAGAATCTCCCGTAAGTCCACCTCACGAGGATGCCCAAAGCCTTTTGGAGCAGGCAACTTTGGCTCTATGACAGCCCATTCTGCATCACTCATGTCACTGGGATAGAGTTTGCGAGTCGGATTGGCCACATCGGGGAGACGGCTCATCGTCAGCGGTAGAATGCTACCGATTCACGATAGAAAACATCATGGCCTCGTACCGCCTCTCTTTAGATTCTCTTTAGAACTCAGCTCTGATACAGCAAGAGATAAGCGATCTTTTCGCGTGATGTGTCTCCATCCAACACGATTTACAATAATCTCTCCCAAATCTGGGTTAGTACGAACTAATGAGGAACTGTTACTCCAATGAGTGTAGTAATTCCGGGCATTTGTTTTAAGGCTATCGCTCAATGAACCTTGCTTCAAATCATCAGATGTCAACTTTAGTTTGGCAAGCCTCTGATAATGTATTTTGGGACCACAAAGCTTGAAGAAGTCGCCTTTAGAGTGAGGTCCAAATTTTTGATGTTTGGGCAGGAGAATAATGTTTTGATTACTATTTGTGTAAGATTCAGGTTTTTTTAAGTCAGTCCACCAAGCTTCAGGCTCTTTGGGATTACTTGAAGGATCAACATAAATCATTACTACAGGAAATGTTAGCGATCTCCAACGGGGCAAGTGATCTTCTATATACTTTGCTCCTACTTGAACACCGATATGATTAGGGCGGATTTGTGCATCTTTTCGATACCCTGGACCACATTTCACTTGGGCGAAAGCAATCGCAGATGTTGGTTTCCTACCACGTTTTAGAAAAATGATTCCATCTACAGCGTCATCGTTAAGCCGAGCGATTTCTTGCCACTTTGATCGCCAATCGATACGAACGATTTTTTCGACATGAGATGTACCACGAAAATCTTGAATGGTAGAGTCAAACACAGATAAGCTTTGGAACCTGAAAAACTGATGGGCTTTTGCCTTGAATAGGCAATAATACCAATTCATTTTGAGGATACGCTTAATACAGCATTCGTGATGAACTCCCATCCCGTGACCGAGCGGACGATATCTTCGGTCATATTGGCCAGCACCGTTTGTACTCTCTGACGTAGGGCCTTGAGATTCTTGAAGGTTTCCCATTGTAGAGGCGTCTTGAGATGCTTCCAGAACCGTTCTATCGGGTTCACTTCAGGGGTGTAAGCCGGTTGAAACAGCGGGATGATATTCTCAGGCCAATCAATCTCGTGAGCGCGATGGGCACTGGCTTGGTCCATCTGAATGACGATGACCTCGTCGGGATACCGCGCCGCAAACTGGTGAATGAACTGCTCAAAGTTCTCACTGTTGAGGTGGTCGTACTGCTCAAAAAAGTGTTCCCCGGTCAGGGGTTCTAAGAGACCATAGAGCCAAAAGGTGGAGCGTCCCCACTGGTAGACCCCTTCAGGCTTGACACCCGCCAACGTAATCACCCGTCCATTCAGCGTCAATAACCCCCATCGACTTTCATCCTGACAAAAGTAGCGCAGTGGGGTGTCCACTCCCACGACCTCTTGTAAGACCTCTAGGGCCAGGGGCAGTTTTTTTAAACTGCTCTGCTGCTCCCGGCGCTTGCTTATGATGCCGGGGGCGCGGCACTTTCAGCTTGGCATTCAACTCGTAACGCACAATCCGATGCACCGTTTTGTACTCCACCTCCACCTGGCACTCCTGCCTCAGCCATTGCCAAATGGCTTTATAGCTTGGAAATCCCGTGGGTTCTGCTAAGCGCGCTTTGAGCTGTTCCATCACCTCGGGTGGGATGATGCGAGCCGCCCCCGGTGCCGTCTTGATCTCGAGTAACTGGCGGAGTCCACCGTCTCGATAGTCATTCAGCCATCGGGTAATGGTCGAGTCGTTGCGATTCAGCAACTGAGCTATCTCCTGACGACTCTTAACCAGTCCTCGCTTCAGCCAGTACAGCATTTGCAGCCGTTCTTGCTGCCGTGCATCGGTTTCATGCTGTAATCGGTGTTCCAATTCTTCACGACTTTCCGTAATCGTAATAGTTAAGGGACGAGCCATAGCGATTCGATGTCAATGCAACCTAATCCTTAGGTTAAACTCACATCTTGCACCAGTCGCAAATGAGACAATAGTACAGATGAATACATCGCCATCGCGAGGAATTTGAGAAAACAGGCGTGGTCACCTCAGAGTTCAAATGATGGTTGAAACCCACGCCCAAGCCCTAGTGTATCGTCTGCTGCAACTGATGCCGAGTTCCCATATGCGGGCCAGTTTGCAATGTTTGCTGGCCTTGTTTCTGGCCTCCTCCCGGCCCCGAGCGACTCAAGCGAAAACGAAATCCGAAGCTAGCTTAAGCCGCTTTCTCAATCGCTATGGTTGGCCGACCCGAAAAGCGATTCAAACCACTCGACAGCGCATCCGCCGAGTGATTGATAGCTATCTGTCCACTCATCGTGGACGGTTACCGATTGTCTATGCGGTGGTCGACCTGACCTGCTTGGAAAAGACCGGGAAGTACAAAGACCTAGCCGGATTAGTCCGCACCTATAACGGCAAGCGAGGGGTCCATGTGGCGCTGTTGTATTTAGCCATTGGTCCGTTTCGCCTGCCCTGGAGCTTCCGGGTCTATCGTGGTAAAAGCACCGCGACGCCAACGGACTTAGCCCTGAGTCTCCTGCGACAGATTCCCTCCGAGTGGTGCGCCCGCTTCAAGATTCGCGTCCTCACCGATGCGGGTTTTAGCACCACGGAACTGATCCCCAACGCCCAGAAACTCGGCTTTGAGGTCATCATGAGCGTTCGCTGCAACCGTTGCTTAGCGGACGGTTCGTCGATTCAGCAGGTCGCCCAACGCGGACAAGTCGTGACCCTCAAGGGTCTGGACATTCCGGTCGCCGTGTCCTGGTTCTGGCGACGGCACGAGGAGACCGGGGCGCGAGAAGCACTTTATCGTGGCCACCGAGGCCTTAAGTGGCGCTTACCTCGTGCGCCTGGGCAAGCGACGGTGGGCCATTGAAGCCTGTTTCAAAACGCTCAAGCACCAGTTTGGCTGGGATTGTTTTGGTCAAGGCACTCTCAAGGGCATGTATCGCTGGTGGATTCTAGCCTTCATCAGCTATCTCCTGACTCATTGGCATTTCTTAGACTCCCAACAGACGACGCTCGATTGGCAACAGGCCGCCCATCAAGCCCGAGAGCAGCTTTTCCCGCACGAAGTGTTTCAATGTTTCCTGCATGAGGTCGATCAGATGCGTCCGCTCTTAGCTCAACTGGGATGGTCTGTTGAAATCTCTCGCCTGCCTGTCGCAGCATGAGACCGCTTTAAGAAACTGCAAGATGTGAGATTTACGTTCGTGCCGCCGGATGGGGAGTCCTGGCAGCAGATGGAGCAGCGATTGTTGCGATGTGTCCAGCAATGGCAGGGGCTGACTGAGTCGGTTGCTGTGGTTGCCCATGGGGGGCTGCTTCGAGCCTTGATTCCCCTGTTGTTAGGAGAACCGAGGGAAACTAGCTTTCAGTATGACCTGGCGAATGCTTCGGTTTCAATGTTTGAGGTGAGAACTGATCAATTTGAAATGATTCGTATAAATGATACAACTCATCTTGCCGGAGAAGAGAAATAGATAAAATATGAGGATTTTAAGAGTTTTTATAGGTCACCTCAGCCATAGTCTCAGATTAGTAGAAACAGCTTCAAAACAAATTTGTTAGAGAAGAAGTTCAAGATTAAAGTCAGGATCGATATCCATGTCGATGTGTAAAGGACCTCTTTGACTCAAATCAGCTGGTGAAGGATCACTACCACACTCAGGGCAAATATACATCCATTTATCCCGAAATTCAGGATGATCAGAATTGTGATGGAAGCAATCTTGGAACTTTAAGAGCCTGTGATGCGGTCCAAAGCAGCTTTGAATTACCCAAAAATCTCCACATTTCGGACAAGAACAATAAATTCCCGTTCCATTACCAGACTTTTCATGGCTACTAAGAACTCTACTTGCCAACTCCCTTTCAGAAATAAAATCTGGTTTCCAGCTAGTGTGAGCATCTTTCCCGATATGCAGCTTGTATCCACAATTGATACATACCGTGGCTAGTTGTGAATCGTGGTATTGAAGTAATAGTCTAAATATTTTTCTCAATTGCCTATCTTCATTATGACCAGGGACAAAGGAGATTGCTCCATAGCCGTGCCCAGGCCATTCCAATTCGTTCATATCGACGTTTAGCTCTTCGTCAATGAAACGGTCAAATGGAACATCGCCCCAGTAATCAATACTTATGTCTGAGTGCAGGATAAAACTCCCTGTAGCAATCAAACCATGCTTATATTTATCCCTGGCGGTGTCAATGACATCTTTGATTAATACTTCACAATCTTGCTGAAGGTAGTTTCGATATTTTGAGTCAAAGCAATAGCTCTTTTGAGTGAAACCTATCTTAGTCTTAATATATATATCTGGAGTTCGATTTTGACCCTCCCGATTGGTTAGACGAGGTTCATATATTAAGACTGTTTCTAGATTTGTAGAGTTGTTGACGCTAGCCACCAGCCTAAACTCACGTTTTTTGGGTAAAATTATAGAACCATCCTTATCTAGAGATAAGCACTGAAATAAGTCAGGTTCGTTAGCCTCGGGCTTTAAGGTGGTATAGAGGATAAAGCCGCTGTACAGTTTGGCAACGCACCAAATTTCATAGAGTTCCCAGGTGGGTCTTACCTTGCCCTGGAAAATATTTTCGATGAGATGAAGAACTTTCTGGAGCGGTTTTAAGGCATCTCCCATTACTTTGGAAAATTTTGTGTAAATGGGGCCATAGGTGGGTGACTCTGTGAGTCGGAGAGAGGTCAGAGAAGGGACAGTTGGTGTGCCAACACTTTTAAGAAAATCAGCCTGTCTGGCTTGTCTAGCCCAACTTTCGCAGTTTCTAAGCCTAATTGAGACGGCAAAAATTTGTTGCCTCAATACTTCGCTACGGGCGTTAGTATCGCGGATTTTTCTTCGAGATTGCTCAATGAACTCTCTAAACTCACGGTCATCTCTCTTCTTATTGTTCTTGGGGATGAATTTCTCGCTGATGTCTTCGATCACTAAAGAGTCGAGGCTATCTGCTAGTCCTTTGGCTAAATCTCGTAGATAGTAGTCAAGGACGTGGCATAGAAATTCATTTTCGGGACATAGGGTTGATTCGGAGCGCTTGATGCCAAAGATGCGACGTTTGGAGGGATTTACCAGCTTTCGCACTAGCAATTGGGGAGAGGGACTCGCACGTTCGATATCTACTGGTCCTGGTTCTGTGATGAAGCTTTTGAGGGGACGTTTTTCCAGATCAGTCCAGGAATTTCGAACCACATCAGCAAGGTCAAGAAGGGCAGTTGCTGTGGCAAGAATACCCTCGCCAGCGGCCCACTGTTGCCCCAGGCTTTCTACTCCAGCTCCCTCTCCTAAAGGAGTTGGAACAGCTCTTTTGACACAGCAGGCAGTTGTCAGCGCCATGATTCCGATGTCGGAAATCATTTTGTCCATCTGCTGTTCGGTGATGTTGGCCGGGCGAACCCGCAAGGATGCTCTCGGTGAATCCTTAATGACTGCCCCCTGAGGATCGGTCAGAACAGCGGTAATTTCACCCGAACGCCGAACAATGTCACCACCTAAGTTGTAAGGCGGTTCCCAGAGCTGTTTATGAGGAACCCAGTTCAGCCTGAAAGGGGAGGGACCTTCCAGTGCAACCCCTCCGGACCAGGGAGAATCTAGCTTGACGTACCATCGTTCTTTGAACTGTTTGACATAGGGCATGCCGTCTTCATCGAGGGGAAAGGGATGACCGGCAATATCCACAAACTGAATATTGGGGTAAGTCATGTGCGTACCCAGTAACGAACATGTTGTCGTCTGGTATCTTCAACCTGAGCTTGGATTTGCTCTAAAACATCCCCTGGATCGTAATCGGTAAGTTTGGTGCCAGGGTCATTAAAATCTTTTTGTAGGGAGGTAAGCCACTGATCGTACTGTTCAGCGGTGCTGGGTCCTTTTAAAAAAGAAACCCTCGGCAGTAGCTTTGTAAACAGGAAATGACCCAAGCAGTCTTGGCTGGAGAGGCCCAAAACATTACAGACGGCATATATCACTTTGAAGTCTCGACTGGCTCTGTGACCCAAGGGAATACCAAGACCAGAGAAAGATTTGTTCCACCGCAATACTTTTTTCCAGCCTGTGGTTAGATCCTGGATGAAGGCTTCAGTCTCGGGTTGTTCGCTCAGTTCGGGCTGGGAAAGTTGTCTTAGCCGCAGACTAATTTCATCGGTTAGTGTGGAAACTGATAGGGCCAAGGACTGCAGCAGGGCTGGATTAGTAGAGGCAGCCTCTGTAGTAAGCATGGAAGCTAAATCAGCATTTGGGTAGCTAATGACATAGGCTCGATCAATCACTTTGGGGCTGAGGTCATAGGTGGTTTCGTCAGAATTCAGGGTGCCGAGGATAGCCGTATTTGAAGAGAGGTGAAAATTTGCCTGATAGCTGCTCAGCATGGCTTTGAGCTGTTCAAGACGTTGTTGTTCTTTATCGCTTCTATCTGGCTTTTCATTTAAATATTTAGCTTCCTGCCAGAGTTCTGTTTCAATGCTTTCGGAATACAGTAGGAGACCTTGCTTGGTTGTGACCTCTTCTTTATGGGTGTAGTTGGAGCGGGAATATTCGAGGGCGGAGAGAAGGTCTGCACCATAGTTCTCAATTCTGGCGAGGTTGAGTTCATCCAGGCAGATTAAGCTGAGGCTCTCGGGGGTATCCCTGGCGTCTTTGAGGGCGTTTACGAAGGGAGAGGGGCGGAAGACTTCTTTGATGGGGTCAAAGAAGCCGAGGAGATCGGTAGGATCCAGCCAGGCTGGACGCACTGGGATGACTTTACTGGTGCCTCCCAGCAGCTTGGCTGATTCTTTTACAATGCTGGTTTTGCCAACACCTACGGGACCATTGAGGAGAACTAAACTGCCAGAATAAAATGCGCTGAGAAGAGAGACGAGGTAACTGACTGCCAGGGTCTCGGGAAGGATCAGACCGTTAGACGCCAGGGCATTTTGCCATTGTGAAGCTAACTTCTCTGGAATATTTTTGATCTCTGTAGATGCGGTAGCCGTAGCTTTGGTTTGTTGAGGAACAGCCAGTCGATAGGGTTCAACGGATTGAATAAGTCTTTCAGCCTCTGATTGTTGCTGCTTTATAGAGTCAGCTAGGGAGCGCAATTCATCCTTCCGCTGATCTAATAATCTTTCTTGCTCTTGAGCCTTTTCATAGAGTTGCTGCTCTCTCTTTTCAAGCTCTGTGGCCAAGCTATCTGTTTCTGCTTTTAAGTTTGCTTCCCGTTGCTCTAGCTTATGAGCCCAGTCCTCAATTTGGGTGAGTCGATCTTGGACTTTTTCTTCGACTAAATTGTTAATATTACTCTCTTTTCTGCTTAAATCTCTTAATTTGTCGTCAAGCTCCTTCCGCAGTTGGCTTGCTATTCTCTGACTAAAGTCCTCAGCTATTTCTGTGGCTACATGTTTGTCAACAACTTCAACGCGAACTGCTGTAGGATTCCCAGGGGCATTTTTTGAATAATCAAAACCACGTTTTCCAATGTCTTCCCACTTGAATAAGACATAGTCGCGTTCGTTAGCATGACCGCCTGGGGCAAAGAACTGTCTGGCAACGCTCCCGTCATCAAGGGGTAGAGCTTCGATGAGCGGTTGAATAATTAGAGGATTGCCCAGCTTCTTAACTACCTGGCCAGGAATTTTGGGAGGGAGTAGTGAGAGTATCCAAAGGTTGTTGTTGGAAAGGTTTTCAGTCTGAGCACTCATGGAAATAAGAAATTAACAAGCTATAAGGCAAGAAATAGATACACGAAGCTTATTCATTAGGCTTAGGGGGTAGGGGCTGCCAATGACCAGCTTCAATGTGTTTTCTCATCATTTCGAGGGGGAAGAAGAAGTTTTCGTGACGCATAGCTATGAACTTATAAGCCTTACCTCCTTCTGATCGCCGCTCTGGCTGGAGACGACGAGTTGCCACAGCATAGGCGTTACTTAAGCTTTCGGCATAGGCTTGGATTTGGTTACCTCGAACTCGTATATAATCTGGATCCAGTCTTAGCTGGGCAGCTTCTACTAAAGGCTCTCTTGGATCTGAAACAGTAAAGGTTACGTCGCAGGGGGTAGAACGGCACTTAAAGCGCATACTACGTCCTGGTTCCATATAGAGATCTTCGATTAGATAGATCCAGGCATGGGGCTTGACTTCGTTGACCCTGAAGGGAACCTCTAGGTAAGGCAAGCTGTGGAGGAAAATACCAAATTCGCTTCCGGCATAGGCAGCTAGAACTGGCTTGCGGCTCTTGAACTCTTCTTCAGGAGAGAGAATCTTCTTAAAAAGTTCGAGAGGTAGTTCTGGATCATGAGTTAGAGTCTCCCAGAGCCAGAGTAATTCAGTACCTTTGGGGTGCCAGTTAGGCTCAGCTAGTCGTTGTACTCTAGCTGACCAGATCATGAAGCTGACTTTCTCTGATTGTTGGCTTAGGGTCAGCAGGCTGTCAAAGCCAATTTCTATAGCCTTGCTTCTTTGCTTGGCATAACTGGATTGTGTAGTGGAAGAGACCATAGTGTGGCACCCTCGGCTGAACTTCAGCTCTTTGTGGAGATTTTGAAGGCTGGATCTATTGTGCCCAGTAAAACTCAAAGGCTCTCTTCCATGGCGATAAAGAGGAAGGACTTTGGTTGGCAGCAGGGCTTCCCGTATGAAGTCGAGAACCCGTATGCCTTTAAGGAATAGATCCGTTAGCGGGATATCCAAGTAGGGAAATATAGCTATAGAGTTTTGATTCTTTGGGTTCTGTCTGCGATGACTGCTTATACCAATACCTCTCCCATAGGCCGACTGCTAGAGGAACTGCCCTGGATGGGTCAGAGTGTGAAAGCGGTAAGAGGTGGGGGTAGAGGTAATGAGAATGCTCTGACAGTCGAAGCTCTTCAAGGATTGCATATTTTCGTAACTTCGGCACCGAGTTGCATCAACTTCGGCACCCCTGAAAAACCTGAGGGAGTTTTGCCATCATGGGCAGGTCATCTTCATTATGTCGTCAGTGGGTAAATCGGTGACGACAATGAGGATCAAAATTCTTAAGTCATGCTGCTTGCCTCCGAGATGAGATCGGGTTCATCTTTGAGGGGACTGGTGAGCTTACGCATAGACTCCCCTTTAAGCGGAAGCCGCAGGGAGTCATGGACCAGTCGGTCGAGAATGGCATCGGCCAACGTTGGATCTTGAATTTTGGGATGCCACTGGTTAACGGGAAACTGAGTAGCCAGCAGGCAGGAAGAGCGTCGATAGCGGTCATCAAGAAAGTCGAGGATGTCCCGGGCGTCATTGGGGGAGAGAGCATCGCGGAGCCATTCATCCAGAAGGATGAGGTCAAAGGTGGCCAGTTGCTTGCGCAGTTTGGGGAAGGAGCCGTCGACCTTGGCAAACTTGATTTCTGCGAGGAGTTCGGCGGTTTTGAAATAGCGGACGGTGTAGCCCTGCTTGCAGAGATGGTCGGCCAACACAGAGGCCAGGAAGGTTTTCCCGACGCCGGTTGGCCCCATGACGATGAGGTTGAGGTGCTGGCTGAGCCACTGCCCCTGAGCCCATTCCAGGAACTGAGTCTTCTTCAGCCCCCGGGGCACGGTGAAATCGACAGCCTCCAGGGTGGCGGGGGTGGAGAGTTGGGCTTGCTTGAGCCGTCGCTGCAGGCGCTGGTGCTGCCGCCTGAGATACTCACGCTCCACCATCAGAGCAAAGCGTTCATCAAAGGTGAGGTCGTGATAGGTGGGGTGTCCCTGTTGCTCTTGCCAGGCTTCCAGCAGGCCAATGAGTTTGAGGGATTTCAACTGGTCTAAGGTGGGTTGCATAGGAAAGCACTCCGAGTATGGGTTAGTGGTAATAGTCAGCGCCCCGGACGTTGTCATGGGGGGCGGAGGGGGCTTGAGCTGCCTCTACGGGTTGCAGGGGACGGTCCAACTGGGCCTTGAGAATGGCGTTGAGCCGTCGATAGCCGACCAGGCCAAAGGTGTTGGCCCGTCTACAGGCGTCCTCTAATCGCTGAGCCCCATAGCGAGTGGCTAAGGACTGCAGGCCTTTGAGGGTGCGAAACGCTTGTTCTTCATGGGCTTTGGCCGCGAAGATAGCGGTCACCTGCTGATGGGTATGGGGACCCACCTGCTGTGCCCAGGCCAGGAAGGTGTCTTTCGACTGATGTTTGTAGGCCCAGTGTTCGGGCGGCATATGCTCGGCGACGGTGGTGTGACCATGGCGAGCGGTCGAACGGGAATGCACGGCAATGCGGCGATGGTCATAAAAGACCTCCACCAGGTGTTCGCTGATTTTGACGCTGACCTCGCGCCGGGCAAACCAGTAGGGCACCGAGTAGTAATGCTTGTCGACCTCCAGGTGATAATCCAGGTTCACTTTGGCTTGTTTCCAACGGGCAAAGACAAAGGGCTGGGTGGGCAGGGGCTGCAATGCCGGTTGGTCCACCTGCTCAAAGAGGGTACGACGGGAGCAGCCATAGCTTTTCATCACCCGATGATTGAGGCGTTCCAGGCGCTCTCGAATCGCGGCATTGAGGTCGGCAAAACTGGTGAAACGCTGATGGCGCAACGGAGCAATAATCTGACGTTCCACTTCCTGTACCGCTTTTTCCACCTTGGATTTGTCCCGAGGCTTCTTGGCCCGAGCCGGTAGAATGGCCACCTGATAGTGTTCGGCAAAGGCGTGATAACTCGGGTTCACCCCCGGTTCGTAGCGGCAGGGGTCGGTGACCCCCGACTTCAAGTTATCTGGAACGATGGCTTTAGGAACGCCGCCGAAGAACGCTAAGGCCCGCTCATGGGAGCCAATCCAGTGGGGCAAGGTTTGAGCGGGTGTGGCTTCGGCAAAGGTGTAGTTGCTCGCCCCCAGGCAGGCCACAAAGATTTGAGCTTCCTGGGCGTCTCCTGTTACCGGGTCATGTACCGTCATCGTCTGACCACAGTAATCTACAAACACCTTCTCTCCCCCGGCATGCGTCTGCCGCATGGAGAGGTTGTGCCGAATTTTCCATTGGCTATAGCGACGACAAAACTGCCCGTAGCTGAGCTGCCAGCGCTCCTGGTCGAGCCCTTCTTGCCACAGCAGCGCTAACGTCACCCCTTTGCCTTGCAACTCGCGATGCACCGTGGCAAAGTCAATCACGCTCTGAGTCACCGGGGACTGTTTCCCTTTGCCCAACTGGGCCTGGGCCTCACTGTCACTGAGCTGACACAACTCGGCGTAGCTCAGACCTTTGCCCCTCGCTCGCCGGATATAGTCCTGCACCGTTGAACGAGCTACGGCACAACTCTGCGCAATGTCGCTCTGGTTGTAGCCCAACTCGTGCAGGCGGATAATTTCTCGAAATTTCACCATCGGCAATCTCGTTCCTTGACTCCGTCGTCCCATGGTTGTTCTCATCTCCCTGACGCTGAATTGAGCGCAGTGTATGAGCACTTCCAGATGGGGTGAATAGGACCTGCCGAAGTTGGCGCGATTCAGGTGCCGAAGTTGGCGCGATTCAAGTGCCGAAGTTGGCGCGATTTAGGTGCCGAAGTTGATGCGATTTTGCACACTCACCAGCACATCCTGCACCAACCGACTGGCTACCCCGCCGCGCCACCGTCAGCCACCCGCACCACAGTCCAGGTTTCCGCCTCTGGAGGAACACCCTGACGCAGATGCTCACTAACAGGCGGTTGGCGCAGGATAATCCCATCGTCTTGCGGCAAAACGGTCTCATTGCCAAGGTTCATCCACTGTGGCAGGGTCCATACCGCTAACGCTCCCACTACCACTGCTGCCGGAATCAACCCACGTTTCATCGTCCGCTACTCCCGTTAATTGCTGTAACTCCGTCACCAATCGCTCTCGCGTAATGGTCACCCCATTGCTGCACGACGCCGACCGGCACTGCTGGGCTCTACCAGGGGTGGCATATCGTCATCGGTGCCATTGGTGGGCTGCATCACCTCCTTAGCAAACTCGTAGGCCAGCAGCACCTGGGCCGTATTGCGGTAGTTGAGCTTGAGCATAGTGATTCGACCCTGGGCTTTGATACCCAGACTGTTGAAGCTGAACTGCCGTTTAGCCCGTTGCCCGTAGAGGTTCTGGGCATCGTCGTAAAGCACCAGCAGGGAATCCGTTGCCGGGTTGACGATCGGAGCCACCAGCTTCAACCACTCGGGCTGGAAGGAGATTTTTTCTTAGTGTCTAACCCAGCAGCAAAAAGCCCCACCATGGTTGATGAGGCTGCGAAGGAAGTAGTTGTGGCTGGTCCAGGAAAAAGCCGCTGTCTGAGCAGTAGGAACGTTATCTAACGGGCGTAACGAACACCGCGATAGGTCAGTTCTGCGGGCTGCTGCCGTTGGGTAACGTTGAACTGTTTACGGGCGTAGGACTTGCCCATGAAGGTTGCGGTTTCGCCAGTGGCGACAGCATCAACAGCAGGGGCAGAAGCGGTGTAGGACTTGCCGAGGAAAGAGAGTTGCATAGCTGGAGCTCCTTTATGTGGATGTCTTGTGTGGATGTCTCTATTAATGGAATCAGTGTGATCTCTGCCTGTTCCCGAGGGTTGGTGGTGTTTGTGCTCACCCTCCAGAGTGATAGTTGTCACCGAGTGTGCTGAAGGAGAAAGACGGTCCTGACCACCAGAGCCAGCCAGAACCGCGCTGGTGCGTGAAGATGCTTGACCACTCAGGAGCCGACCACGCACCAAGCTTAGGGGCTTTGCCCTGCCCTTAGCGGATGCTTAAAGGCAGGTTTATTGTCAGGGATACCTTTATTGAGCAATTACGCCTTTATCGCGGTTTTCCTGGCGCAGTTTGTCGAAGTCTACAGCCTTGTCCCGGTTCTCCTGGCGCAGCTGACGGAAGTAGTCAGCATTGGCAGACTTCTCCAGGTTTTCCTGGCGGAGTTCATCAAAATCTACAGCCTTATCCCGGTTTTCCTGGCGCAGCTGGTCAAAATCAACCTTGCTGGACTTGTCCCGGTTCTCCTGGCGCAGCTGGCGGAAGTAGTCAGCCTTGGCAGACTTCTCCAGGTTTTCCTGGCGGAGTTCATCAAAGTCCACAGCACCTTTGTCCCGGTTCTCCTGGCGCAGCTGACGGAAGTAGTCAGCAGCACCTTTGTCACGGTTCTCTTGGCGCAGTTGGTCGAAATCAACCTTGCTGGACTTGTCCCGGTTCTCCTGGCGCAGCTGGTCGAAGTCCGGGGCGGCAAAAGCGATGGGAGCAAACGCGGTGGTGGAAAGAGCAGCGGTCAGAATGGAAAGGGCAATGCGTTTCATAGTGGGGCTCCTTTAGGAATCAAGTGTTGTTTGAATCGTTCATCTTGAGTCCTATAGTGCCGGGGCACCCTGAGCCTTTCCTGACGGCTCTCTGAGGAAACCTTAAGGGGTGTCTGAGAAAACTGAGGAAATCCTGGGGGGTAGCTGAATTCCATGCAAGAAGGCCCCTCTCCGACCCGGACAGGTGCCACAGATTGCATTGTTGTCTCAAGTGAAGATGACAATTCTCACCTGAAACCTCTATTTTTCCTGACTACGCGCTTCCACCTGGGAATCCTGAGATAGTCGTCCTGACAATAATTCCATGCGATTATCCAGGCTACCAATCCACCTGATTCGGATCCTGTTCTACCTGGCTGTCTTTCTGACCCCTGTACTGGGAGTCTGGTTGGCCTCATCCCTGGTGGCCTACATTAATGGCCCTACCCTGCTGGCGGCATCATCCGGCATCCTGCTATTTCCTCTGCTACCCATACTGTGGGACTTGAGAGGCCGGAAGAAACGCAAGTCAGGCATCCTCACCTGGGGCGACCGCATTACTTTACGCACCCTGCTGCTGAACCTGATCTTCATTGGCCTCCTGCTGGCCATGAGACCCCAAACCTCATTTCTGGCCCTCTCCACCAGGGGCGATTGGTTCTTAGACGGCATGAGCGGACCTCAAGTGGAGCTGGCCCGGCAGGGACTATTCAAGCTGGCCAATGGCTTAGAAGGTCTATATCTGGTCTTCTATGACAATCCCTTTGACCAGTACGCCGACATCACCCAGGTCAAACCGCAGCCGACTACCGATACCAAACCACGACAGGCCGGACAGGCAAAGGGCTGGCCCTGGACTGATGTTGGGCTACATCCTGCCGTCATCAACATGCCCGCCAGCGCTGAAACCAGCATTGAGTCGGTGGCTCAGTACATCGCCAGTCAGGAAAAAGACCCGATGCTGCGGATCAAAGCCCTCCATGACTACGTAGCCGACCGCATTGCCTACGATGCTCCCAACTATTTCGCGGGGAACTATCCCCCCCAGGACGCCGAGACCGTCTTTCAACGCCGGGTTGCCGTCTGTGCCGGTTACGCCAAACTACTGGAGGCCCTGGGCCAGGCTATTGGAGAAGAAATTGTCTATGTCACCGGCGACTCTCGCAGCTCCACCAGCGACCTGGAAGGCCAGAGCCATGCCTGGAATGCCGCCAAAATCGAAGGGAAATGGTATCTCATCGATCCCACCTGGAACAGCGGTTATGTAGACCGCGCCAGCGGCTTTACCAAGTCCTATAAAGCCGACTACCTGTTCCCTCCCCCTGAAGTCATGGGCATCAGCCACTTCCCCGAAGAACAGGCGTGGCAGTTGCGATCTCAGCCCATCTCCCGCGGTGAGTTCCTGCGCCAGCCGATGATGAGAGCCCAATTCTTTGCTGATGGCCTGGATCTGGTGTCTCCGACCCGCTCCCAAACCGACACCAGGGGAAGTGCCGTGATTAATCTCAAAAACCCCAACCAGCGCTGGCTGCTCACCAGCTATGCCGCCAAAGGCTCCAGTCAGGCGGAACACTGCACCGATGGAGCAACCCAAGGCCCACAGATTACCTGTCCATTACCAGGGTCTGGAGCCTATGAAGTCCAGCTATTCAGCGGGGATGAGCAGTATGGTGACTATGCCTATGTGGGCCAGTTGGAATTTAACAGGCGGTAACTTCGATCCGACATTCCGCAGGTTGACAGGGAATAAAAGATGCGGAGGGTACCGCCTCAGTGTTCTTGCAGGTGGCGCTGCAGGCGGTGGGGCAATTTGGGGTCGACATTCGCCAACGCCATCTGGATGCCACCTCGGTCTCGGTAGAAGGGACGTATGCGGTCTCCGGTGAGGCGGAATCGGCGGAGTCCCCAGCGGCTGATGCCTCCACTGAAACCGTTGTAGAACCCACGCCGATTCGACTGTGTCAAGGCTATGCGAGAGATCATCGTCCCGATTTAAAAACGGCAGCCTAAACTCAGACACGTTGAGAGAGAATCTGTGTCAGAAACTAAATAAAGGGTAACGACGATTACAAAAATGATTTGGAATAAACATTCTAATAGGAGTCAGGTTGATAGAAAATTTGGAAATAATGAAATTGTCTGACCATACATTGAGCAAGTTTGGTGTCACTTGATCGGCTTTGACTAAGGGTAAGATTAATTTCTTCCTGGGTGGGAGATGGTTTATCCCATGTTTTTTAAGTTACCCATAGAGTAACCTTATTGACCATTTCAATCCCCAGGGTAAGCGCAAGAAAAATGTTGCTATGAGATGCTAAAGGAGATCTGTAGGTGAACTGGTGAAAGTACGATGGT
>Ga0076929_100427_pt1 | contig 40539 bp, 31 predicted proteins | sample HotLakConUCCSL28_FD_87104 | JGI IMG/M metagenome (GOLD analysis project Ga0076929, IMG submission 87104) | Hypersaline microbial mat communities from Hot Lake, Washington, USA - Hot Lake Consortium UCC-SL28 (version 3) (version 3) | ecosystem: Environmental > Aquatic > Thermal springs > Hot...
CTGTTCTCCTCGTTGCTTCGAACGTTACGAGAACAAACTCTCCTTTTGAATGGCCCGGTTTTGTGGGGGCAGGTCACAGTTGCCGATCGCGTCTCGACGCATGAGCCGGCACATGACATTCGTAATAGATCAGATCACTGGCACGTTGTTTCGCGGCCGCGACCTACCCTTCGTCCATGAGCATGTCATGGACAAAAGGCAGCAGCAAGGCGAGCCGATTGTGCGCATCGAGCGGCCTTTGACGCAACTGGTCGAAGAGGTCCGCCCGCTTGTTGATGCGCTGTTTCAATCAGACGAGAAGTTCGTCAGTATAGATCCTTACGGCAGCCGCCTTGCCAAACGCTGGGCGCTTGTTCCTGTGAGGAATGGCCAACCCGAAGGCTTAACTACTAGGGCTCCTGAAAGACTTATCGAGGAAATTAAGCGAGCGGCAGCTATCATGTCGGGGAAATCGGGTGCCGGTCGCCAGAAAACCTACACGCCTGAATCAGTGCTCGGACCGGAGAGCGTGCAGGTAACGCCGCCCAACCGAATGGTCGCTTTCACGGCGAGAGACTTGATTACTGGCGGCGCCGAGCACGAGGCCGCACTTAAAGGTGCAATTGGCCGAGCTCGGCACAGGCTTCTGATCCACTCTACGTTCGTCTCGGCTCAACGCTTTGAAGCCCTCCTACCTGATCTTCGCAAAGCTCTCGCAGCTGGCGTCAAGATCGATGTTCTTTGGGGCCAGGATAAGAACGTTGATGAACGCCGCTCGACCGCGAAGGTAGTGCAGAAACTCCGCGCCGAGCTGGAATCTGAGGGACTTGATAGGCTTACTGTCCATCCGTTCTCGACGGGATCTCATGCCAAGATCTTGCTCGCCGATGACGGGACCCCTGATAGGGTGATTGCCCTCGTTGGTTCGTGCAACTGGTTATACAGCGGATTCACGAGCTTTGAAGTATCGGTCCGCTTGCGGGACTATCAATTGGTTTCGGATGTCATTGATCAAGTTGCCGAGCTTTCACGTGGTGGAAACGGTCATTGGACGAACTTGACTAGCGAACTCGTCGCGTGGGCGGCCAATCTGCGGAGCCAGCGAACGCCGCAGGAAGGAACGTCCAACATCAGTGTCCTCTTGGGACCGGACCATGCAGAACTCGTTCGAGAGGCAAGAGATACCGCCGACAAAACTCTGGTTGTTTCCAGCCACCGATTCGCCGGGGCGGCAAATAGTCTGATACTAGCACCCGTGTTTGCGGCGTCGAAACGAGCTCGCGATCTAGATGTGCGACTTTTCTACGGAGAGGACAGCGGCGCGATCACTGCGACCGATGTTGCTAGGTTAACGAGCGAGGCCGCTGCGGTCGGAGTTCGCATCAGGTCGGTCCACCGACCGCGCTTGCATGCGAAGTTCCTCTGCTGGGACGATGACGTAGCAGTCATCACTAGCCAAAATTGGCTTTCCGCCGATGTGACCGACGAAAATCCGCGCCAGGAGATTGGAATTTGTATACGTTCACAGGGAGTGGGGCGCATTCTCTTGGACAGGTTTGAGGCTGCCACGGTCGCCGCAGGCAGCTAGTCCCTACAGTGGAATAGCCTCATTCGTGTCTTGCGCCAAGCTCCAGCGCGAGTTCGATCTCTGGAAGGCTCGCGAGAGCAAGGAGAGCCGCGAGGCTCAGGCCCGAGGTGAACACCGGGCCAATCTCTATCAGGTCATGCTCCGGTCGGTGAAGAAGGTGGACAAGCGGACAGCCCGTAAGTGGATGCTGCTGTCCGACAACATCGATCACCTCGATTGGTCGAAGGACGAGCGCATCTCGGTCGGGATGCTGATGCTCTCCATCCTGGCCGAGCACGGCGGGGGCTGGTTCGAGCTGGCCTACATCCGCAAGAGCACCGGACGCGGGACCGTCACCGAGCGCGTCATCCGTCTGACCGAGGCGGGCCGACGCTGGATCAACAATCACAACGCCATGACCGAACTCCAGAGGCCATGGCTGCTCCCCATGTTGTGCCCTCCCAAGGCATGGAGGTGGGTCGATGCCGAAGCGGAAGAACCCGATAGCCAAGCAAGTGAGGACACCCCAGTTCCGACCCCGCATCGTGCGGGACAGGAAGAAGTACACGCGTAAAGGCCGAAGTGTGCCTGCGAAGTACAGCACTCAACGAACTCAGGAGGACTGACAATGAATGATCTCATCACCATCACCGCCATCGAAGACGAGCCTCGTGTTCTGGATACGGATCTCGCAGAGGCTCTGGGGATGGCGATCCCCCGCCGCATTCGACAGAACGTCATCGTGGCCAACCGCGACGAGTTGGAGTCTTTCGGTCCACTCGTCTGCGAGGCAGTCAAGTCGCGGGGACAACACTTCACTGCCTACTACCTCAACCGCCAGCAGGCGCTCCTCGTCTGTATCCTCTCAAAAACTGAACGAGCCAAGCAGGTCCGAGCCGAGGTCATCCGCGTGTTCGATGCGTGGCAGAGTGGGAACCTCCAGCCGGTCCAACCTGCGCTGCCCAACTTCACCGATCCGGCGGATGCCGCCATCGCCTGGGCCGAGCAGTACCGCGCCCGTCAGGCTGCCGAGCAGGAGGTCGCTCGACTGGAGCCTGCCGCGCGTGTCGGCGAGATGGCCTGCAATCGGAACTACACCTTGCAGCGTTTCATCCGCACCTTCCCCTGCGTCAACACCATGCAGATCAAGAAGGATCTCATGCGTGAGGGCTACCTGTACCGGCGCGATGGGACACCCGTCTCGCCTTAAAGCTCCAGCCCAGGATAGCTGATCTTGTCCATCTCCTTTGCGAGGCGCTGAATCGAGAACCCTTGCCCGTATCGATCGTGGACGCTTTGTCCGCCTGTGTGCCCCGTCAGGGCCGTGCGGATCTCTCGGGGAACGTCACAATCGCGAGCGCAATCGATGAAGCCGTGGCGAAACGAATGGAAGACAACGCCGGGCTCAGCCTTGAACCCGATCGCGTCGAGTTTCCGTCCAAACCACTTCCCGAATGCGTCGCCGCGCGATCCATCCTTGCTGACCTTCAGGTGTGGAAACAGCCATTCGTGGCCACCACGCTTGATCGTCCCGAGATACTCGAGGAATCCGAGTTCGACGAGCTTGGGATGGACGGGGACGCGCCTCACACTCGATTGCGTCTTGACGGACTGGCCCTCCTCACGGTCGGTGATCTCGAAGAAATGGCGCTTCGAGACCGCGTCAAACTGGACGTTCTCCGGTCGGAGCTGGCAGATCTCCTCGCGACGTGCCCCAGTGAACACAGCGATGAGGGGCACCCACTTGGCCGCTAGACCGGCCCCACCGGCGTTCGGCGCGTCGCCATCGCGGATCTCTGGGTCGGCGAAGATGCGATTCAGCTCCGCAATCGAGAAGGGGCGTCGCCTGTTTCGGCTACTCGTGTCCACCCGAAGCTGGAGCTTCGCAAATGGGTTCGACCAGCCCGGTAAACTGTCGTGGAGATCGTGGCGATCGACCGCTGCGGCGACGATGGCCGAGAGCAGTGTAATGGCCTTGTTTACCGTCGCTGCGGCCTGGCGGGGCAGGTGAGAGGCATCGGGATGGTCAATGAGCTTCGTAACAGGCAACTTCTGAAGTGCCCTGGGCAGGCGGGTCGGTAGCTTCGCCAGGATGTCCCGGAAGGAGCGAGCATGCTGGCGAGTGATCTGCCCGACGCGAAGATCCCCATGTACCTGCGCGAAACGGCGCACCGCTATTTCGGCCTCTGTCACCGCCCTGGCGGACGGCAGCTTCTCGCCGGGCAGCCCGGTTCCCTTCGCCCATTCGGCGAATGCCGCTTGGATGGTAGGACCGCGATCAAGACCTTGTGACACGGGTGGAGTCGATATGATTTCGCCCTCCTGCCGCGCCATGAGGTCCCCAAACGCCCTGACCTGTGCAGAGAGGACATTGAGAGCAACGTCGCGAAATTCCGGGCTGTCGATGGGCAGGTCGACGCCGATCTTCAAGAGCGCCTCGCGAGCGATCTTGGCGGTTTCGGGCGGAAGGGCACGGCGCGAGAGGGCCGATTTCAACTGAGCGGCCTGCTTTCCATAGACATGGCCGAGGAACTGGTGATCGCCCTCGCTTAAGCCGCCTTCGAGTGAAGGACGATCGACAGGGATCTGGACCCCGGATTCGGCAAACACGGGTAGTCCTAGCCCTTTGCGTCGCAGCTGTTCGTCGCTGGCGAGAATTTCGGCGTGGATCTGGTTGGCAAGGCGGGCACTCTGGTCGGGCGTGAGTTCTCGCGATGGACCCTCTGCGATCAGCCGGCGGGCCTCGGCCACCATTATCTCGACGGTTCGGAGGTGGTCCGCGCAGCGTCGCTTTGCGACGGCTTCGTCGTGGGTGCCAACCGAGCGCACGATCTCTCGCTTGAAGCGACCGCGCGACTTGTTCACCAACTCGTCAAGGGCACTGGGCCACCAAGCCGGGACTGATTTGCCGGCGAGGTCCGAGGGGAGGCGATAACGAAACTCGGGCCAACCCCGAGAGCGCTGAAGGTGTGTCATCCGTCGTGCCATATCGGGCTCCGGTGTAGCGGTCGCGTGTAGCGGCTCGCACCAAGAACCCTTGGAAAACGAAGAACCTATTGTAAATCAGTAGCTTGCATAACTAATGGCGCGCCCTACGGGACTCGAACCCGTGTTTTCGCCGTGAAAGGGCGACGTCCTAGACCGCTAGACGAAGGGCGCGGGTCGCCGGTGACGGCGACGGGCGGTGTATAGAAGGGATTCGGGTGTTGGGCAAGAGGCTGTTTTCGCTTGCCGCGATTTTTTCGTAACGCCGTTTTTCACGAGGGCAGGGCGGCATCAATGATGCGCATTTCGACCTTCTCGCGCCCACCCCAGGCATTGCGCGTCAGGGTTCCGGCGACATGCACGCGGGCGCCCGTCTGTGTGCGCAGAAGATCTCCCAGAGGCGATTGAGCCGCGCGAAAGGCGATGGCATCGATGGTTGTGCCGTCGCCCGCAGCGAGACGGGTCCGGATATGACCATTCTCGCCAACCTCGCGCATACTGACGAGGCGATGATCGGCGAGTGCGAAGACCGGCTCAGGGCAGCCCGAGCCATAGGGGCCCGCCTGTTCTAGCGCATCGAGCAGGGAGATGTTCGCGCCGCCCGCGCTCAGGCGCGCATCGATCATGAGACTGTCCCCGGCCTGCGCGAGGAGGGTGTCCCGGTGCAGCGCATCCTCCATGAAGAGCTGGAATCGATCCAGCGCATCAGCGGCAACCGTCGCTCCTGCCGCCATGGCATGCCCGCCACCCTTCAAAGCGACACCCGCTTCCACCGCTGCGCGCACCGCGCGCCCGAGATCGACACCGGGGACCGAGCGGCCCGATCCCGTCGCCTGGCCGTTCTTCGTGTCGATGGCGAAGGCGAAGGCCGGACGGCGAAAGCGCTCCTTCAGCCGGGCGGCGGCAAGCCCGACGATTCCGGGGTGCCAGTCCGGCGCCGCGGTGACCAGAACTGCGCGATCCTCATCTTTGAGGCAGACCTGTTCCGCCTGCCCGACAGCCTCGGCGACTGCGTCCTGCTCGATCGCCTGACGCGCCCGATTGAGCTGGTCGAGTTCCTCGGCGATCGTCCGCGCTTCGGTGATATCCGGGGTCATCAGAAGCCGCGCGCCGAGCGCGGCGTCGCCAATCCGTCCGCCGGCATTGATCCGGGGGCCGACGAGAAATCCCAGATGCCACGCCTGTGGCGCAGCCTGGAGGCCGGCAATATCGAGCAACGCGGTCAGGCCCGGACGCGCGCGCTTGCGCATCACCGCGAGACCCTGGCGCACGAAGGCGCGGTTCAGCCCGGTCAGGGGAACGACATCCGCGACTGTTGCGAGTGCAACCAGATCAAGCGCACCCATGAGGTCGAAATCGCCTTGTCGGCCCGCAAGACCAGCCTCGCGCAGCGCCCGGGCGAGCCCCACCAGCGTGAGGAAGACGACACCCGCCGCGCAGAGATGGCCCAGTCCCGACAGATCATCCTGCCGGTTGGGGTTCACCAGAGCCTGCGTGTCGGGCAAGTGCTCCGGCGCCTGGTGATGGTCGAGTACGACCACATCGAGGCCTTTCGCGCGGGCATGGGCGAAGGGCTCATGGCTCGCCGTACCGCAATCGACGCTGACGAGGAGCGTCGCCCCGTCATCGGCCAGTGCGCTGATCGCCTCGCTGTTGGGCCCGTAGCCCTCGGTGATCCGGTCCGGAATGTGGATACGACAGCGCGCTCCCGCTGCCTCCAGGAAGGAGGCGAGCAGGGCGGCGGAGCAGGCGCCATCGACATCGTAATCGCCGAAAATGGCGACGTTTTCGCGGCTGCGCACGGCCCGCACGAGACGATCGACGGCGGCATCCATGTCACGCAACACATACGGGTCGGGCATCAGATCGCGCAGCTTCGGCGTCAGAAAGCCCGGCACGGCCTCGATCGTGACGCCGCGCCCGGCGAGCACCCGCGCGACGATGTCGGGCAGACCGTGGGACTGGGCGATGGCACTCGCCATGAGTTCCGCTTCCGGATCGAGGCGATGCGCCCAGGCCCGCCCCGCAGCCGATCGCGTCACGTTGAGGAAGTGCCGGGTGGATGGCGGGGCGGCGTCGCTCATGAGGGCGGAGACTCCGATTCGCGAAGGGTGCTCAGAAGATCTTGCGATACTGGATGAAGCCGGGGAGATCGGCCACCTTGTCGTAGAGGATGCGCGCCTGGGCGTTGTCTTCCTGCGTCAGCCAGTAGACCCGCGCCGCCCCGGCTTCGCGGGCGCGCGTGTAGACCTCCTCGATCAGCGCCCGCCCCGCGCCCTTGCCGCGTGCCTGCGGGACGGTGAAGAGATCCTGCAGGTAGCAGTAATCGCCGATCGTCCAGGTCGAGCGGTGGAAGATGTAGTGCACGATGCCCACCAGCGCGTCGTCGAGAAAGGCGCCGAGCGCATACATGGGTTCCGCTGGGTCATGCAGCCGGTCCCAGGTCGTCTGGGTGACCTGCTCCGTGACGGCGGTATTGTAGAAGGCGAGATACCCCTCCCAGAGCGGTTCCCAGGCCGCGCGGTCATTGCGGTGGAGTTTGCGGATCTCGATATCGGCCATGGTTTCACGCTCCCGTCCTTTTCGTTGTCGGCAAGCCTTAGCAGATTCGTCCCTGAATCGGCGAGGGCGTGGCGGCAACACTGGTATGTCGGGTCATTCACGCCTACCTTGGAGCGACCCTTCACATTGTTCGCGAAACCGTGCCCGATATTCCGCTGATCAGCCCCGCCATCGATGCCTTCCGCAATCTCGGCCATGCCGCCCGCAGCGCCGTCGATCCCGTGCTGCGCATCGGGGTGACGGGGCTGGCGCGATCGGGCAAGACGGTGTTCACGACGGCGCTGGTGCATCAATTGCTGTGCGACAGTGATCTGCCTGCTTTGGGTGTGAGTGCACAGGGGCGGCTGCGTCGGGCGAAGCTGGCTCCGCAGCCGGATGATGCCGTGCCGCGTTTCGCCTATGAAGCCCACCTCGCCCGCCTGATCGAGGATCGGCTCTGGCCGCATTCGACCACCCGGATCAGCGAGTTGCGCCTCGTCCTCGAATACGAGCGGGCCCCTTCCTTCCTGCCGGGAGGGCCTTCGCGGCTGACGCTGGACATTGTTGATTATCCGGGCGAGTGGCTTCTGGATCTCGCCCTGATCGAGGAGAATTTCGCCGACTGGTCGCGCGAGACCATCGCGGCTGCGCGTCATCCCCAACGTGCGGGCATCGCCAGGTCCTGGCTGACCATGCTGGAGGCAATGGACCCGGATGCCCCGGCGGACGAGGCGGCAATGGCCAAACTCGCAGATGCGTTCAAGGCCTATCTCGATGCGTTGCGGGCGGGACCCGAAGCCGTTGCGACGACCCCGCCCGGACGCTTTCTGATGCCGGGTGACCTCGCCGGTTCGCCGGCCCTCACATTCGCGCCGCTTGCGTTGAAACCCGGGCATGTGGCGGCGAGAAACAGCTTCGCCGAACTGATGATCCGGCGTTTCGAGGCTTACAAGACGCATGTGGTGCGACCCTTCTTTCGCAACCACTTCCAGCATATCGATCGCCAGATCGTGCTCGTGGATGTACTCTCGGCCATGGATGGTGGTGCGAACGCGCTCGGGGAGCTCGAACAGGCGCTTGACCGTGTCCTGCTGGCGATGCGCGTGGGGCGCAACACGCTCCTGAGCCAGCTCTTCGCCCCGCGCACGGAGCGCATCCTGTTTGCCGCGACCAAGGCCGATCACCTGCATCAGAGCCAGCACAAGCAGCTGGAGGCCATCCTGCGGCATCTGGTGGAGCGCGCGATGCGGCGGGTCGAGGGAGCCGGCGCGCAGGTCGGCGCTGTGGCCCTCGCCGCCGTCCGCGCGACCCACGAGACGACGGTGCGTGATGGCGGCCATGTCGCCCGCGCCGTCGCCGGCACACCGGAAGCGGGCGAACGGATCGGCGATACCGTTTTCGACGGTGCGGCGCAGGCGGCAATCTTCCCCGGGGAACTGCCCGATGACCCGCGCACCGTGCTGGACGGAGGCGTGCCGCCGGGCAGCCTGCGCTTCCCGCGCTTTCGTCCACCACCGGCCCGCGCCGCCTTGCCCGGCAGGCCGATGCGGCTGCCGCATATCCGCCTCGACCGGGCCCTCGAATTCCTCATCGGAGACCGCTTCGGATGACCCGGGATGACCGCAAGAAACCGAAAGCCTGGCGCTTCGACGATCCGGATGTCGCGATCGGCGGTGAGGATGAGGCCGCCCGGCAGGCGGAAGGCGGGGGGCGTGCGCGGCGCGTGCATATCGAGCGCGAGCCGGATGTGATCATCGAGGCTGCGGACGGTGCGACGATCCCGATGGGACGCCGCAGGCGGATCCCGTGGGGCGGCCTGTTTCTGGGCAGCGTCTTCGCCCTGTTGATGCTTGCCCTCACGCTCTGGGCGGAGGGGCTGGTGCGCGATCTCTTCGCGCTGGCGCCATGGCTTGGATGGTTCGGGCTGGGGTTGGCGCTGATCGCCCTTGTCGCCTTCATCGTGCTGCTCGCACGAGAGCTCTCCGGCCTGTTGCGTGAGCGGCGGATCGAGGACCTCAGGGAGCGCGCAGCCCGTGCTCTTGCCGATGACGATGCGGATCTTGCACGCAGTGTGGCGCATCAACTCGCTGAACTGTATGTCCGGCGTCCGGATACGGCCAGGGGGCGGGCCGAGGTTGAGCGTGTGGCCGATGCAATTCTCGAGGCGCGCGACCGCCTCGTGGTCGCCGAACGCGCCCTGCTGGCGGAGCACGACAGACGGGCGCGGCGGGAGATCGCGCAAATGGCCCGGCGGGTCTCGGTGGTGACTGCCGTTTCTCCACGTGCGATCATCGATATCGCTTTCGTGATCTATGTATCAGTCCGTCTGCTCGGCAGGATCTCGGCGATCTACGGCGGCAGACCCGGGCTCGTCGGCTTCCTGCGGCTCTCGCGGGCCGCGATCAATCATCTTGCCGTGACCGGCGGGATCGCCATGGGTGACGATGTGCTCCAGCAGATAGTCGGGCATGGTCTTGCGGCTCGCCTCTCGACCAAGCTGGGGGAGGGAGTTCTGAACGGGGCGATGACCGCCCGTTTCGGACTCGCCGGAATCGCGGTGTGCCGCCCGCTGCCCTTCATCGCCCAGCCGGCTCCGAAATTCTCCGATGTGGCAGGCGATCTGTTGAGCCGGGCGCGCGAAGCTGCACAGGAAGGCGCGGGTGAGGGCAGGGCTGCGCCGCGTTAACGCGGCCTTAACCGAGCCGGCAGGAATTGCCGGTCTGTTCCCTCGACAGGGCGGTTTTTGCCGGGATGGGACGCTCTCTCGAAGGTTCATGCAAGGATTCGTAAAGGGTTGCAGGCTGGCATGAAGGTTGCCGGAAGAAGTCCGGTATTGCCTGTGTCACAAGCCGAGTGCGACACGGGCGAGCCCCCAGGAGGTACGGGCCATGTCTTTGATGTCGGCTTTGAGTGCGGCTGTCTCCGGCCTGCGGACCACGCAGGCAGGGATCAATCTCGTTTCGCAAAACGTCGCGAATGCGGATTCCGCCGGCTATACCCGAAAGATCATCCAGCCGGTCCAGACCCTGAACGGCGCGCAGAGTTCCGGTGTGAAGACCGGTGCGGTGCAGCGCGCGATGGACGACATGCTTGTGCGTCAGCTGAATACCGAGACCTCGGGTGCCGGCTACGCCAACACGCGGGCCGAATTCGCGACGGCGCTCGGCCGCCTTTTCGGTACGCCAGGCGAGGCCTCCTCGCTCGACGATGCGATGAACGAATTCACAAACAAGCTGACGACGCTTACCAACGAGCCGTCGAGCTTCGCGGCCCGTCAGGCGGTTCTGGCAAGTGGTCAGACACTGGCGGGACGGATCGGAAGCATCGCCAACGGCGTGCAGGAACTGCGCAGCCAGGCCGAAGGGCGCATTGATGCGGCCGTGACGCGCGCCAATGAGCTTCTCGAAGGCATCGCCGAGGTCAACGGCCAGATCACGGCGGAGAATCTGCGTGGTGGCAGCGCGGCGCTGGAAGATGAGCGCGACCGGATGCTCAATGAACTCGCCGGCCTGATGGACATCAACGTCCAGAAGGGCCAGAACGGCTCGATCATGGTCCGCACGCCTTCCGGCCAGACCCTGTTCGACGGCAGCAGCCCGACAAAGCTCAGCTTCGATCGCCGCCCGGCGCTTGACGCCGGCATGAGCTATGATGCTGCGAATTCCGGCGTCGGCGTGATCAGCGCCGAAACAGGGTCCGGCGCGCGCTTCGACCTGATTGCCGGCGGCGCCTTCCGTTCCGGCGAGATCGCCGCAGCGCTGGAAATGCGCGACGAGATCCTCCCCCAGGCGCAGCTGCAGCTCGATGAAATGGCCGCAGGACTGGCGCGGGCGTTTTCGGACAGGCCGGCGGAACTGAACGGGAATACGCTCGAATTTGCAGCCAACGAGGCCTCGACAGCGGAATTCACCCTGGACGGGCAGTTTTATCGGGTCTCCGCGGCCAATCTCGGTGATCTCCAGACGGAATTGCAGGGGGCTCCCTACAATCTCACTGTCGCTCTCGCCGGCAACGATATGACCATCACGTCAGGAGCCGGGGCTCTGAACCTCCTTGGCGGTTCATCGACACGCGGTGTCTCGCAGGCAGCGCCACCCAACGGGACTGACGAGTTCCCCTTCTTCGTCGATCGTGGCAACGGCAATGCGACCTTCACGGGCGTGGATGGGGAGATCACGGGATTCGCGCAGCGCATGGGCGTGAATACGGATGTTCTGTCGGACGCAAGTTTGCTGGTGAAATCAGAAACCGCTACCCCGCAGGGCGATCAATCCCGGCCCCAGGCTGTCCTCGACGCACTGACCAGCCGCCAGCAGATATTCTCGCCGGGGAGCGGGATCGGCGGTGTCGCTGCCCCGGTGACGACCACGGTCACGGATTTCTCGCGCCGTATCGTCGAGATGCAGGGCGCGGCTACGGAGACGGCGAAGCGTCTCGACGAGGGCCAGAAAGTCGCCCTCAACAGCATCCAGAGCCGTTTCAGTGAGACGGCCGGGGTGAATATCGACCAGGAAATGGCTCAGCTCGTGCAGCTACAGACGGCCTATGGCGCCAATGCGCGCATCATGAGCGCTGTACGCGAGATGATGGACACCTTGATGCGGATCTGAGGAGGCTGAATCATGACCCTCGCACCCTTTGCTCCGGGCGCCTTCACCAACCGCCGCAGCGCCGATCATTTCGTGCAGATGCGCAACCAGGGCTCGGATCTGGAACGCCAGCTCTCCACCGGGCGGCGCGCAGACAGCTATGCCGGCCTCGGCGTCAAACGTGGCCCGGCTCTCGATATGCGCGCGAAGCTCAACGGGCTGGAAAGCTTCCAGGGCAACATCAAGGACGCCAATCTGCGCATGTCGATGCTGATGCAGAGCGTGGAAGGGCTCGACAAGGTATCGGCCCGCACCCGCTCGATGCTCACGACGCCGAGTTCGAATGTCTTCGGTGGCGGCGTGCCGCAGGAGCAGATCATTGCGCAGGGCGATCTCAAGCTCGCCATAGACATGCTCAATGCCGACGTCAACGGGCGTCACCTGTTCTCGGGCCGGGAGCATGATAAGAAGCCGGTGATCGACTACGATACCATGATCACGGATCTGAGAGCCGCGATCGGCACACCGCCGACCGGGGATCCCGCAACCTGGGCCGACGCCGTCGTGGATCAGGTCGAGACCTATTTCAACAATGTCGCTGGCTGGTATTCGGGAGATGATCCGGCGCTGACCGATGTGCCGCGCGACACCAGCGCCGTGCAGATTGATCAAGGTCGCAGCGTTTCGATGGGCGCCCAGGCTAATGAACCGGCATTCCGGCAGCTTCTCACCCAGCTTGCTTCCGTCGCCGCTGCAGACTTTCCGCCAGGGAGCAGTGAACATGTCGATGCTCTGAACCAGGAGATTCGCGACAGATTCCCGTTGCCTGCAAATGCCCCCAGCATCAACCAGATCGGCATCGAGCTCGGTGCGGCGCAGTCTCAGATGAAGACGGCTGACGAACAGCATATCGCCACCGGGGCGATCCTGCGCGACCAGCTCGGCGAGATAGAGGATGCGCCGATCGAGGAGGTTGCCGCCAAGCTGCTGACCTTGCAGACGCGCCTTCAGGCGAGCTACCAGACGACATCCACACTCTCGCGCCTGTCGCTGGTGAATTTTCTTTGATGCGCTGAAGCCTACAGGCGCTTCTTGAACCCCTCATGGCTGGCCGTATAGCCGAGGCGTTCGTAGAAGCGGTGCGCGTCCTTGCGCGCCTTGTTGGAGCCGAGCTCGATAAAGGCGGTGCCACGCTCGCGCGCCCAGCGCTCCGCATGCGCCATCAATGCCGCGCCGATACCCGTGCCGCGCCGCCCGGCATCGACCTGGACGCTCTCCACCTTCGCACGCGGGCGCCCGCCTCCGGTGATCGTCGGGATCAGGGTGACCTGGAAAGTTCCGACGATCTTGCCCGCATGTTCGGCGACGAACAGCGTCGAGAAGGGCGATGCCGCGATCTGGGCGAAGGCGGCCTCATAGCCGGGACGCGTATCCGCGTTCCAGACATCCCCGTGACCGCCGACGGCATCGGCTTGATGCAGCCGGATCACGGCTTCAAGATCCTCGGCCCGCGCCTCGCGGATCGCTGCCTTGTCTGCGGGCCTCATACGCTCAGCCGATCGCTGCGCGGGAGCAGATCCTGCGGCTCGCCGAAGCCGGGCAGGGCGCACATCCGCTCCATCCAGGCCGTGAGGGCCGGGTAATCCTCCATCCGAAAGCCGCCTGCCGGGGCGTAGCGCACGACACCGTAAATATCGATATCGGCGATGCTGGGCGCCTCTCCCACGATCCAGTCGCGCCCGGCGAGATGGCTCTCGAGCACCTGCAATGCCGCGCGGCCCTCGCTGTGATAGAGTTCCGCGACCTGCTGGTTCACCGAGCGGACGCCGATCTTGATGCCGCGCGAGCGGTAAACGCCGGGCGAGAGGCGGTCGTAATCCCAGTACATCCATTCACGGATAGCGAGGCGTTCATCAAGGCTGGCGCCGCCGAAGCGACTGAACAGATCCGCCAGATATTCGAGGATGGCCGCAGCCTGGGACAGGCAGCGGCCATTGTTGGCATCTTCCAGAAGCGGCACCTGCCCGAAGCGCTGGCGTGCCATGTAGGCGGGTTTCTTGTGGGCGCCGGCGGCGAGGTTCATGTGGACGTAGTCGAAGGGCTCTTCGCACAGCGAGAGCATCAGGGCGACCTTGTAGGTCGGGCCTGACAGCCAGATGCCGTGCAGTGTAAAGCGTGCGCTCATGGTCTCATCCCCTTCTCCCGTTCCTCGAGCCGAGGCTAGGCCCGGGACAGGCGGGCTTCAAGGGGATTGCCTGCACAGGGCTCAAGGCATCGGCGAGCGGGAGCAGGCCGCTACACGGCTGGCGGCGGATGGCTCAGGCTGCGGTCGAGACCACCTGGTTGCGGCCCTGGTCCTTGGCCCGGTACAGGGCCAGATCGGCGCGCTTGAGCATGTCCTGCGCGGACGTGTCGCCGGGCTGGCGGGAGGCGACGCCTATCGAGACCGTCACCGGGATCTGTCGCGCCTCCTGATGAATGGCGAAGCGATCATCATGCACGCTGAGCCGGATACGCTCCGCGACAATCTGGGCGATATCAATGCCTGTATCCGGGATGACCACGACGATCTCCTCGCCGCCGAAGCGCGCCACGATATCAATGCCGCGCGTCTGCGAGCGCACGCGTTTGGCAAATTCGCGCAGGACTTCGTCGCCGGCATCGTGGCCGTAGGTGTCGTTGATCGGCTTGAACTTGTCGATATCCATCACCAGCACAGAGAGGTGCTTGCCGCGACGCAGGGATTCGTCGAACAGGGCAGCGAGTTGTGTATCGAGATAACGACGGTTGTGCAGGCCGGTCAGCGCGTCGGTGACGGCCATCTCCATTGATTCCTGCACGGCCTCGCGCAATCTGTCGGAGAATCGCTTGCGACGGGCCTGGCTGCGCACACGAGCCAGTAATTCATTGCGATCGACCGGGCGTGTGAGGAAGTCGTTCACGCCGATTTCCAGACCACGCAGGACGCGGCTGCGGTCATCGGCCTCGGCCAGCATCAGCACCGCCATGTTGCGGGTGCGCTCGACCGAGCGCAACTGCGAGCAGACGCGCAGGCCGTCCACCCCCTCGAGATCAAGGCTCACGATGGCGATGTCGAAATCTTCCTCGCCGGCGAGCACCAGTGCCTGCGTGGCGTCGCTCTCCACCGTGACCTGGTGATATTGCGAGAGGGAGGCGGTCAGCCTTTCATGCGAGGAAGCGCGATCATCGATCAGCAGGATACGCGAATCGAGGCCGGTCTCGGCGGTGGCGAGGACGAGCGGATCCCCGATCAGGCCGTATTCGCGCGAGGTCAGGGCACGGGTGCGCAACTCGTCCGTGACCGCCTTCAGCCGCACCAGACTGCGCACACGGGCAAAAAGCGCGGTATCGTCCACGGGCTTGGTGAGGAAGTCGTCGGCGCCGGCATCGAGACCCTTCAACCGGTCGCTCGGCTGGTCGAGGGCCGTGACCATGACGATCGGAAGATGCGCCGTGGCGGGTGAGTTCTTCAGCCGCCGACATACCTCGAACCCGTCCATGCCCGGCATCATCACGTCGAGCAGCACGATGTCGCACAGCCCCTGATCACAGATGGCCAGCGCGTCGGATCCGTTCATGGCAGTCACGACGTCGAAATACTCCGCCGTCAGCTTTGCTTCGAGCAGCTTGACGTTGGCGAAAATGTCGTCGACCACGAGAACTCTGGCGGTCATTACGCGTCCTTTCAGCCCGCATCCGCGTAGGTGCGGACCGTTTCGAGAAATTTGGCGACGGAAATCGGCTTCGAGAGATAGGCCTCGCAGCCGCCCTCCCGGATGCGCTCCTCGTCGCCCTTCATGGCGAAGGCGGTGACGGCGACGACGGGGATATCCTTGAGGTCGTCGTCCTCCTTCAGCCATTTGGTCACTTCGAGACCGGAGACCTCAGGCAACTGGATATCCATCAGGATCAGATCCGGATGGTGCGCCCGGGCGAGTTCCATCGCCTCGATCCCGCTCGCAGTCTTGAGCGTGGCATAGCCGTGCGCCTCCAGGAGATCGTTGAAGAGCTTCATGTTGAGCTCGTTGTCTTCGACGATCAGAACCGTCTTTTGCATGGGTCGATCCCCGTTCTTGCCGGCAGGCCACCCCGAACCCGTCATGCCGGCATTCTCCCGTTCCAAGAAGCATAGTAAACCGATACCCATGAACGAATGGCAAACCGAATCGGATTTCCCATGAAGCTTCCGTCGCAAGAGCAGGCGCGAGAGACCGCAATCGCCGTTTTCGGCCGCATCGTCGCTGATGAAGAGCGTCTCGGGCGGTTTTTCGATCTCACGGGCCTGCGTCCGGACTCGATCCGTGAGGTCTCGAACTCCCCACGCTTTTTCGAGGCGGTGCTCGACCATGTAGTCTCCTACGAGCCGCTCCTCGTCGCGGTGGCGCAGGAAATGGAGGTCTCTCCCGAGCAGATCGTTGCGGCCCATACGCGGCTTGCGCCGCCTCCCTTCGAATAGGCCTGTCATGATGAAGCCGGCGCCGGAGCCCTATCTGTGCCGGGATTGCCTGTGGAGCGGGCCGGTCCCTGCCGGTTCGCGACCCCGCTGCCCGTCATGCGGGTCTCCCCGTGGACTGCATCATCGCGAGCGGGACAATCTCGGTATCGCCCATATCGATTGCGACGCGTTCTTCGCCGCCGTCGAGAAGCGCGAGAATCCGGATCTGGCCGACAGGCCGGTGATCATTGGGGGAGGGCGTCGCGGTGTCGTCTCGACAGCCTGCTACATTGCGCGCATCGATGGCGTCCGCTCGGCCATGCCGATGTTCAAGGCCCTGGAGGCATGCCCACATGCCGTCGTGATCCGTCCGCGCATGGCGCTGTATGCCGAGGTGGGGCGGCAGGTGCGCGAGATGATGCGCGAGCTCACACCGCTCGTCGAACCGCTCTCGATCGACGAGGCCTTTCTCGATCTCACCGGCACCGAGCGCCTGCACGGTGCAAGCCCGGCGCTCACCCTGGCGCGCTTCGCGCGGCGCGTCGAGGAAGAGATCGGCATCACCGTTTCCGTGGGCTTGTCCTACAACAAGTTCCTCGCCAAGATCGCCTCCGATCAGAACAAGCCGCGCGGTTTCTCGATCATCGGGCAGGCGGAGGCGCGGGCTTTTCTAGCAGAGAAACCGGTCGGAATCTTGCCGGGTATCGGCAAGGTGTCGCAGGACCGGCTGGCGCGTGCGGGTATTCGCCTGATCGCGGATCTCGCGACGCGCTCCCTGGAAGATCTGATGCGGATCGCGGGCAATGACGGGCCACGCCTGTTGCGGCTTGCGAGGGGCGAGGATGCGCGCCGGGTCGAGCCGGAGCGGGCCGCCAAGAGCGTTTCCAACGAAACCACCTTCGACGAGGATATCGCCGCTCTCGCGCGGCTGGAGCCCATCCTGTGGCGGCTCGCGGAGAAGGTCTCGCGCCGATTGCGGACGGCGGATATCGCCGGGCGCGCGGTGGTTCTGAAGTTGAAGACCAAGGATTTCCGCACGCGCACGCGCACTGTTTCCGGCCTCGCGCCGACCCAGCTCGCGAGCCGGCTCTATGCGGCGGCACGGCAGATGCTCGAGGCGGAGTGCGACGGCACCGCCTTTCGCCTGATCGGGATCGGCGCCGCCGATCTCGTCGATGCCGCACTCGCCGATCACGGCGATCTCGCCGATCGCGAGGTCGTGCGCGAAAAGAGCCGCGAGGGCGCCATCGAGAAGTTGCGGGAGCGCTTCGGCGATGCAATCGTCAAGCGCGGCATCGTCCTGCGGGGGGATGACTAGGCCTCACCGAGCCAGCGTCGGCAACGGAGGCTCGTCGCGCCGCAATACTATCGGGCAAATTTCGCCCGGGCGCGTGCCAGTGATGCCGGCTCGCCCATACCCTGCGGCGTCCAGCTGTCGGGGACGCCGCGCCCGATGGCAGTCGTTACCGGCAGGACGCCACCCCACAGGCCCAGATGCTCGTCCTCGGCATCGTCCACGGGGCCGCCGTCGCGCACCTTGGCGCTCGCGGCCTCGATGGTAAGCGCGATGACGCCCGTGGCCTTGCGTTCCTGCGCGGTCATCGGGCGGATTTCCTCGTAGCGCCCGGGCAGCAGATGCTCGGTGATCAGTTGCAGCGCATGATCGTGCTCATCCGCATCGGTTACGGCGCGTGCAGTTCCGTGTACCACGCCGGAGCGGTAGTTGACCGAATGGTGAAAGCCGGAGCGTGCGGCAACGAGGCCATCGATCAGGGTTACCGTCACGCAGACGGGCTCTTGCGGCGTCGCCCTGACGATCCGCGTCTTCGACGCGCCGTGGAGATAGAGCACATCGCCTTCGCGCGCATAGGCCATCGGCATCACCACCGGGCGCCCGCCCACGATGAACCCGACATGGGCCACGAGACCCTTGTCGAGGATATCGTGAATGGTCTTCTCGTCATAGCGCGCACGTTTCCCGTTGTGTGCGCGATTGATGGCTTCGGCGGTGATCATCGCTGGCTCCTGTTCGGACATTTGTCGGAGCCCTTGGATGCGCGACAATCTGGATGTATGAAAGAGCCAGAAATAATGAAAATGAGAGCACCAGTTCATGCAAGCGCTCGAACTCGGCGCCTGGCGTGAGCGCATCGCGGCACAGGATGCGCCCTCCTTGCGGTTACGGCTCTACCAGGCCTTGCGGCAGGCGATAGCTGCAGGCGATCTGCGCCCTGGCGAACCCCTTCCATCCTCCCGGCAAGCGGCGGAAAGCCTCGCCATGGCGCGCAATACGGTGAACGGGGCTTATGACCTGTTGCGCGCCGAAGGCTGCCTCGAGATTGCGCCGGGGCGCCGACCACGCATCCGTGCGGTGATTGCGACTGCCGTAGGGCAGGGGGGCAATCAGGACGAAGAGACGCGTCACGATCATCGTGCAGGAACGGGTCTGTCGCAGCGCGGGCAGGCGCTTGCGCAGGATTATCGCGCGCGTGCACGAGCCCAGGCCTCGGGGCCGTTCTCTCCCGGTGAGCCGGATTCGAAGCTTTTTCCAGCAGACGCCTGGGGGCGCGCGCTCCGCCGCGCCGCGCGCCGCAATTACGGGCCGCTCGCGAGCTATCGTGATCCCCATGGACTTCCGGGCCTGCGGGCTGCTCTGTCTGATCAACTCGAGCGCCATCGGGGTGTGCGGGTTGCGCCACATCGTATCCTGATCCTGCCGACCGTGCAGAGCGGGCTCGTTCTGGCGGCCACCGCGCTGGCGGATCCGGGAGATCTCGTCCTGGTGGAAGATCCCGGATATGCCGGGGCGCGGGCCGCATTCGCGGGGGGCGGCCTGCGCCTCGGCGCCATGCCGGTCGATGCGGATGGGGCGGATCTGGCTGCGGTCATCCCGGCGACGCCGCCCCGGCTGATCTACGTCACGCCCTCGACCCAGTATCCGACCGGCGCCCGCATGGCGCTGCATCGGCGCATGGCCTTGCTGGATCATGCGCGTGCACACAACGCGATCATTCTGGAAGACGATTACGACAGCGAGTTCGTCTGGCGTGGTGGCGAGATCGCTGCCCTGCAGGCGCTTGATGACGATGAGCGCGTGATCGGCTTCGGCACCGTCGCCAAGAGCCTGGTGCCCGGGCTGCGGATCGCCTGGATGGTGGTACCGGATGCGCTGGTGGAACATCTACGGCGGGCTCAGCGCAATCTCGGCCTCCTCGCCAACCTCCATGGCCAGGCCGCCTTGCAGGATTTCCTGGAGAGCGGCGAGTATCGCGCCCATCTCCGCAAAATCACCCGCACCTATGGCCAGCGCGCGCGCATGCTCGTCGATGGCTTGAAGAGGGTGCTCGCGGACCGGGTGCAGATCCTGCGGCCGGATGGCGGATTGCAGGTTTGCGTGCCGCTGCCCGACGCCGTGGAAGAGGCTGCTTTGGTGGCGGCCTTGCAGGCGCGCGGCTTCGCCGTGGCGGGATTTTCTGGCTACTATCTCGATCACGGGCGCGCCGGCCTCGTCATCGGCTTCGCCCACGCGAATCCGGCAAGTGTCGCTGCCCTTTGCGCGACCCTCGAGGGGGCATTGCCCGCATCGTGATCTGCTGGCCTCAGAAGCCGCTCTCGCGGATGAGGATCGCCATGATCGCACGCCAGACACGTACGGCCAGGGAGACGCGTTCGCCCTTGAGGCGCAGGGTTCCGCGCAAAGCCTGTGGCTGGTTCATGGCCGGTATGGTATCGGGTCGCGCAAGGACACGATACACAGCCTCGTCCGGCACCAGGCCGTCCTGCGTCTCGTAGGCAGGCAAGGTTCCGCCATGCGGCGAGGTGAGTTCCGGGGCGGCTGCGAGACGGGATGAACCGGTCTCGGAAACGGCGACGACGTGCGTATCGATCGGGGTGCGCCCCGGCGCCTGCGGGTAAAAGCGCGCGCGAGCACCCGCGCCGACGCGTCCGAGATCGGATTCGGAGAGATAGGCCTCGATGACCCAGCTTTCCGGCGTGACCAGCGTGGCGAGCCATTCCCCCTCGGCCACCCAGTCGCCGATGCTGATATCGGGGTCTCGCTCGGCCAGACGCCCCGCATGCGGTGCGCTCACCGTGAGTTGTTCCGCCTGTCGGGAGAGGCCGGCGCGCTCGGCAATGGCGCCTTCGAGCTCTTCCCACAAGGCCGCGCGTTCGCCCATTGAGCCGCCCGGACCTGCCGCCCCCGGCGTTTCCACCGAGGCGCGCCAGCGCAGGAGCGTGATGCGACGGGCATTCTCCGCCAGACGATGCTCCATATCGGGCGCAGCAAAGCTGAACAGCATGTCAGCTTTCGCAACATCCCGGCCCGGCTTGGCCTCGTCCGTCACGAGAAGGGCATCTGCCGGCGCGAAGAGCTGCGTCTGGCGCTCCCCCCGCAACAGGGCAGGTGCATGGATCGACCATTGCAGGGGCATGCCGAAGAGCATGATCGCGCCCAACAGAAATGCTGTGCTCGTCAGGGTGTTGCGGTTTACCCGATAGGCCTCCCGTCGCCTTGCCCATTCCCGCAGTTCCATCAAAATCGGGCGACCGATGAACCAGGCCAGCTCCACGATCATCAGCATGATACCGAGCGCCTTGAAGAAGAAATGATAGACGATCAGGGCGATGCCGAGAAACAGGACAAAACGGTAGATCCAGGTGAAGACGGCATAGGTGATCAGAAGCCGTGCCCGCCCTTTCGGGAAACGCTCGGGTGGGCTTTCTCCGAAGCCGAACAGGGCCTCGCGCAACCGCCAGCGCGCCAGCCGGAAGGCGCGATCCTGGAGGTTGGGCATGTCGAGCGCGTCGGAGAACAGAAAATACCCGTCGAAACGCATGAACGGATTGAGATTGACGGCCAGGGTCATGATCCAGGTCGTGGTCGCGAGAATGAAGGCCGCGGAACGCACCGGGCCGTCCGGCATGAAGCTCCAGGCCAGCGTCATCCAGGCGGCGATCGCGAGCTCGATCGCCATACCCGCATAGCCGATGCGCAGGCGCCTGGCGCGATCGGTGAGGCGCCAGGCGGCCGTGGTATCTGTATAGAGCACGGGGTAGAGCACCATGAGTGCGATACCCATGGTGGGCACGGCGACCCCCTCGTGCTTGGCCGCATAGGCATGGGCGAGTTCATGGGCGATCTTGGCGAAGATCAGCCCGATCCCGATCGCCGCCAGCCCCTGCCAGCTGAACAGATGCACGAAGGTCGTGACGAACCCGTCCCATTGTCTCAGGACCAGCAGCATGCCGGCCAGGCCCGCGATCAGGGTAACAATCCAGAAAACAGGTGAGAAGAAAGGTGCCGCGAGGCCGATTGTTCTGTCGAGGAAGGGATCCGGGCGCACCAGCGGGATGCGGATGAAGAGATAGTTCTTGAGCAGGAAGGCGACCGGATTCATCCGGGCCGCCTGCGCCTGTTCGTGTAACTGCCCGAGCGCGCGCGGCCCCTCCACGCGCACCAGATTGGCGCTGGCGAGGAACCGCACGAAGGCCTCCACTTCCGCCGCATCGACAGTCAGCGTCGTTTCCTGCGTGATCGCTGCGGCGATCGCCGCCGGATCGTCGCGATCCCAGCGGGCCAGCATCTCGATTTCCGCCCAACCAAGCCTGAAGTAGCGCCCCCGTGCCGGATCCTCCAGCGTCCAGCTTGGGGCGCCATCCCCGTTCGAAGGGCCGGGATGGAGCACGAGCTCGTCGCGCAGGGGGGGCAGTTTGCGGGTGGCGGATGCGCCGCCGCCCCCGTTGGGATCATTATGCGAGAGGGCGATTGCGCCGACCGGCGGCCCGATCACCAGCCCAGCCATAGCCGCCCCCATGCCAGTGGACGGCGCAGCAGATAGAGGCCGAGCACCGTGCGTTCCCCGTAAATGCGCGCGGTGCCGCGCAGGCCGATGCGCAGGCGTGCGTCATCATCCTCGAAACCGGCGCGCAAACGGTAGGCCATGATGCCCTCGGCGGTCTGTGCCGCGCGATAGCCGGCCCGCTCCAGCCGTGCCGTGACCGGACGCGCAGGGTCGATGTTGAGAAAGAAGCGGATCTCAGCACCCGGCTGAAGGTTGATCGCGTCGGCTACTGCGAGATTCATCTCCAGCTCACGCCGGTCGGGATCGGCCAGCAGCATGATCCGCTCCCCGAGCGCGACCGGGCGCCCTTCCCAGTCGGCGACATCGTCGAAGACGGCGATACCGTCCGCCGGTGCTGCGATATGGATGCGGGCGAGACGCTCACGCAGGAAGGCGAGTTCTGCCGCGTGTTGCTCCCGGCGGCCCTGCAAAATCGCCAGTTGGGCCCGTGAGCGTTCGTCGAACAGCGCTTGCTGGCGGGCTTGTCGCAGCTCGGCATCGGCGACGCTCAGTTGCTGGCGCGCAATTTCGAGCCGGGTTGCGAGTTCGTCACCATCAAGACTGACCAGCGCCGTGCCCGCCTCGACACGCTGGTTCGGCGTGACATGGACATGCTCGACGACCCCCTGAAGCGGGGCCCGGATCAATGTTGCGTCTCGGGCGACGATCTCGGCCGGTGCGAGAACAGACTGGCGGACGGGAATGGCCAGCAATCCCAAGACGAGGGCGATAACGGCAGCGGTGACCGTCCGCTTTCGCAGATGGCGCTTTCCTTGCCGACGCGGTCCGGACAGAGCCGCGAGTGCATGGGCATAGGCATCTGCAAGATGGTTGAGGGCCCCGAGTTCCGCGCGGCTGAACGGCTCCTCGCGGGCCAGAAGCAGGGCGCCTTCGACCCGCCCCTTGTGGAGGAGCGGTACGAGCAATAACGATGCTGGCAGATGCCGGGTAAAGAAATCGGCTGCTTCGCTGGCCGTCGCGCTGCCGCTCGCGCCGAACGCCTCCCCCATGGCGGTCACGGGCATGGCGCGCAGCCGCGGCGATCCGGCGAGGATCTTGCGAAAATACTGCTCCAGCCTGCGGGTGAAGGGCGCGTCGCGATCCGGTGTGGCGAGTCCGGACAGGGTCTGCAGACGGGCACGATCAGTCCGGAAAAAGGCAGCCTGCCGGTAGGGCACGGCGAGATGCGTGTCGTTGGCCATGAGGAAGCCGAGTTCCTCGACACTCGCCGCCGCGCGGGCCCGTTTCTCGAGATCGAGCAACACGGCGAGCGCGACACTCTTGCGCTGAGGCGGTTTCGTCATCCGTCCGGTTCCCCCGGTGACGTCGTCTCGGATGGCGGCGCGAGATCAGCAAGGCCGCTCATCCCCGCCATCAGGCCGGGCGGGGCATCGGTAATGGAGGCAAAGACCTTGACCGACTGGCTCACCGGGTCCACGCGAGCGCCGAGCCGAGAGACTTGCGCGGTCACGTCATCGGCCAACTCGTCCACCCGCAACGTAAAGACATGGCCGGGCCTCAGCCAGATCAGCCATTGTGATGGCGCGATCAGCTCTATTTCGAGATCGCGATCGCCGAGAATGGCGATCAGTGGCTCGCCTTCGGAGACGTATTGATACGGCTCGGCCAGACGCTCGGAGACCCGCCCGTCGTACGGCGCAATGATGGCGCAGCGTGCGACGAAAATCTCCGCCAATTTGGTTTCGGCCTCTGCGGCAGCCAGAGCCGCAACCGCTTCGTCGTATTCGAGACGGCTGATCGAGCTCAGCTGGTCGAGCCGTCCGGCCGTCTCCAGCCGGCGCCGGGTCCCCTGTTCCTGGGCGCGCGCGCGGTCTCGCCGTGCCGCATGCGCTGCGCAATCGAGCCCGATCAGTCTTTCGCCTGCCGAGAAACGATCTCCTTCGCGCAGATCGAACGCAACGATCTTTCCGGCGATCTCGGCGGAAAGCACGGTTTGCCGGCGCGGGCTGATCTGGGCCCGGATCACCGGATCCGCAGTCGTTTCGAAGCCGAGCATCGGCGCGAACGGAGCCGCAGCAAAGGGGTTGTCGGATTCCTTTTCCCGATCCGCAAGTGTGGCGGCAGACCCGGGCGGCGCCGGGCTTCGCGGAGAATCGGGCGGGGGCGTAGTGGATTGGGCCAGAACAAGACCCGGCTCAGCAGATTGCGATCGCGATGCCTTCAAACGTTCGCGCAGCGAAAGGCCGGCTTGCTCTTGCGGCGCATGCACGCGGGCGTGTGATGGCTCGGGCGCGCGGGTTTCAAGCCTTTGGGCATAAGTCTTGCCCTCCGGGGGCGGCGCCTGTTGTGCCCACGCGACTCCACCGCGAAACAGCACGATCAAGGCAAGGACAAGAGCAAGGCAAATGGAATGGAAAAGCGCAGAGGCATGGGCGCTGGCAGGGGGGCGCGCGTTTTGCGTCGGCAAGTCATGAATGGGGCTGATCCAGAGCGCATGCGCATCGACTGCCTGGCCGATCGACCGGATGCTGCCTGGGAAGGTCCCGTCACCACCGGACAATGCCGGCCTGCGCTCACAGGCAGGTTGCGATTGTCTGTCGCGCGACCGCCCGGCCCGCGCGATCGCATATCGATTCGCAAGCCCGGATGGTGGCATCCCTCACTCCCGTGATCGGCGTCGCGGCGGCAGAGGTGCGCTACCCGTGTACTGCGCCGCAACGCGCAATTCCGGTACGAGCGCGGCCGTCGGCGCATCGCTCTGTGCGTCAGGGATGCGCGGCAATGACGCACGCCCGGCCTGAATCGCTGCGGAGCGATCCGCGATGGCCCGCGCGAGCGTCGTGACGTCGCCGTCATCGATCACATCCGGCAAGGGATCGACGCCTGCTGAAGCATAGAGGGCGCCAAGGGCGTTGTGCACCTCGGCGAAGGCACTGTTGCGCGACCGCTCTGCCAGCACCGATGCCGCTGCTGCACGAACGCGTTCGAGCCGGTTCTGTGCATCGCTTTCTTCCGCGCTGCGGGTTGCCTGCGCGATACGATGTTCCACATCGCGCAGTTCCGAGGCCCGGGCATATTGCCGTGTGGCGCGTTGATAGCGGCGGTACGATACGTTCACCTGGGTCAGGATCGCCATGCGTAGCGCAAGCCGGCGTGTGTCTGAAAGGGTCTCCCGCGCGTCGCCTTCAGCCTGTATGGCGGGCAATGTCAGCACCCGCAGGAGATTCCATGTGACCTGCAGGCCCGCATCCGCCCAGGACTGGTTCATGAGGAAGCTGTTGGAATCGTAGTTCACGCCGGCGAACAGATTGGCACCCGGCAAGAGGGACAGCATCGCCGAGCGCGTTTCGATCGTGACATTGCGGGCGTTGTAGAGTTCCTCGCGGATCTCGGGGCGCTGGACCATCGCCACGGCTTCGAGATCGGCAAGGCGATAGGGCAGGCGGGTGCTGCTCTGGCGCGGGGCAGTGAGCCGGTATGTCGAGCCCGGCGGAAGACCCATGAGCCCGGCGAGCTCGGCCTTGGCCGTCGCCAACTCACTCTCCAGCGCTTCCAGCTGCTGGATGATCTCCAGCATGGCGCGCTGGAATTGCAGGGTTTCGAGGGGTGGCATCAGGCGCTCGCTTTCCGCCTGACGGGCGAAGCGCAAGGCGTCCCGGGCCTCGGAAAGCACGCTGCGCACACGCGGCGCCAGTTGCTCGGCAGTCACGGCCTCCCAATAGGCCGCGCGGACCTGATCGGCCACCGTAAGCACCACCCGTCTCCGCCGCTCCTCCGCTGCAAGCGCGCGATTACCCTGGGCCTTGGCGCCGAAATAACTCAGGCCGAAGTCGAGAACGTTGAGCGAGAGCTGCAGATCCGCCGTGCCGCTATCCCTGTCCGTACTGGTCGAGGGTTCGAGGGATTGACGACCCGTGCGAACCGATCGGCTTGATGACGCGGCGGTGTTATCGCGTGTGCGCAGTCCGGCACGTCCGGCGAGCTCGGGCAACAGATCCATGCCCGCGCTGTCACTCAGCCGCTCCTCGAGGGCATGTTCCATCAGGGCGACACGATGGTCCAGATTGTACTTCAGCGCCCGCGCCATCGCCTCTTCCAGAGCCACCGGCCCGGATAGCGGTTCCTGCGAGGCGTAGAGGAGGACACGATCCGTAGCAGCGCGATTCAGTTGTTCCTCGAGAGACAGTCGTTCCGGATTCATGGCGCAACCGCCAAGGATCGCCGTCGTCGCGACCAGGGCAAGGCCGCGAAAAACGCGTCTACCGCCGTTTCCGACCGAACCAGAAACCCGGTGTCGCGTCACATACGCCTCGGCGTCCCGGCAGCGCATTTCTGCGCCGATGCCCGCATTCGCATCCATCTCTTACCGTCCCCCATACGACCATTCAGTCGAAACCCGTTGCAAGAACCCCGTCGAGCGTCTGAAAATCTGTTTTGTTCCACCTTGAACACAGCCTTAGGCTGATTCGAGATAATCTTTGTAATCTCCGGTGATAACGTCAGAACCCAACGCCTCTGGCAAGCGCTCTACCGACATTTCGCTGGTATCCACATCGAGATCACCCGCATGTGTTGCCAAGCCGACACGGCTGGCGGCCCGAACGATGTCGCTGAAAGCCGGCTTGCCGGCGGTGAAGGTGATGCCAGGCCTCTGCAGGCTTGATTCGTCGATACTCTCCGCTTCCAGGGTGACGAGCAGCGTTGCGCTTGCACTTTCGCCACCGGGAAGCGTTGCCGTGAGCACGATTTCGAAAACACCAGTCGTGCCCTCGGGGGCATCGATCGTCAGGCTTCCCGTGGCCGGATCGAAACGTATCCACTCCGGCAATTCCGCAGCATTGCCGAGAGTAACGAAAATGTTGACCGGCAGAGTTGGATCATCGACCAGGAAGGTCGAGGCGGGGAGTGCAATGCTGAAGGGACCGTTCCCGGCAATGTCCGTAACCGGTGCGATATCCACGCCCGTGCGGATCGCCGGGCCATCCGTGATCGTCGAGGGGGACGGGGCGACGAAGAAGCCGGGAACGATGGTGCGCACTGCGCTGCCGCGTGGTTCGCCCTGCTCGGCAAAAGCAGGATAGGCCTGAGCAGAGGCAGGCAGGGACGCAAAGGCGCCTGCGGAGACCGGCTGCATCGGTTCGAACATAACGGATTGCGCCGGTGGCGCCGCAGATGGTGGTGCGGGGGGCGCCGAAGGCGGAGAAACTGGGGCCGGTGGTGGTGCGGAAGGCGCGGGAGGCGGCGCCTCCACTGTGACTGGCGGCCCGGAAATCGTCACGGTTGCGGATGCGCTCGTCGTCACCACGCCGTCGGAAACAAAGATATCGAACAACAGCGTATCGCTCGCGCCCGCCGCGAGGCGATCCGGCTCCGGGGCGAAGACCAGCTTGCGGATCGCCTCCTGTGCCTCGGCGCCGGAGGCAATACCCGTACGCGTATAGATACCGAGCCCGCCATCCGTGAAACCGGCATCGGCGAGCGATGCTGCCGTGAAACTTCCGAGGCCGATCTCATCGGCATTGACCGAAACGCTCAGCACCTGGCCGGGATCCGGATCGGCGATGGTGACATCGGCAAACAGCGCGATGGTTTCCGATTGCGCCACGCTGGCGTCATCGACCCCGCCGAGCGCCGGCGGATCGTTGACGGCGGTGACCGTCACCGTGCTGCTCTGCTGTGCCGCTGCTGCGACACCGTCATCGACGCGCGCGGTGAGAACGATATCTTCCGTATCACCGGGGGTGAGGCGGTTCTCCACGGGCGCGAAGACGAGGGCGCGCAGGGCGGTCTGCGCCGTCGCGGCATCGGGCGCGGTGCGCTCATGGACGCCGCCGCCGAGATCCGTGAAGCCCGAGTTGGTGAGCGATGCGGCGGTGAAGCCGCCGCGAGCGGGCTCATCGACCGTCACGCGCAGGGTCAGCGGTTGGCCGGTATCCGGATCGGCGATCACGGCCGACGCGAAGGGCGTGCTGGTGACGTTGTCGTTTTGCGCCAGCGTCGCGGCGATGCCGGTGAGCGTGGCTGCGTCGTTCACCGAGGTGCTGACGATCTGCGTCTGCGCCTGATCCGTCGCCTCTCCGTCATTCACCAGCACGGTGAGTGTCGTTGTTTCGGTATCGCCCGGTGCGACGCGGTTCTCCGCCGGCGTGAAGACGAGGGCGCGCAGCGCGGTCTCGGCATCGGCCTGGTTGCCGTTGAAGACATAGGAGCCGTCGCCCTGATCGGTAAAGCCGCCGAGATTGGTCAGGCTGCCCTTGGCCGCATCGTCGAGGCTCACGGTCACGGTGAGGGGCACGCCCGGACCATCGATATCCTCTAAAGTGGCGGCGGAGAAAGGTGTCAGGGTGCTGTCGTCATCGGTTGCCTGCGGGCCGGGTGCGATGCCACCGAGTTCCGGCGCATCATTCGCGCCGATCACGGTGACGGCGATATCCGCAGCCGCGCTCGTTGCGGCGCCCGGCCCGGCTGCGGCGTCGCGGATGGTGAGGGTGAGGGTGCGGGCGGATTCGGTCGGCGTTGCGGTATCCAGATTCTCGTAGCCGAGGGCGCGGATCAATGTGGTGACGGCGGCGGGCGTCGCCTCGTCATTGAAGGAAACGACAAGATCGTTGCCGTTTGTGCCGCCGCTAACGGTGCCGATGGCGACACCTGCCGCCTCCACATTCGCCCCGTCCAGGGTGATCGCCCCGGCTTGTTCGATGATGCCCAGCCGGTCTTCGGCTGTGACGTTGTTCGCTGTGACCGACAGGCGCAATTCACCCCCGTCGAAATTCGCGGAATCGGCGTCGGTGACAACCGCGTCGAGGGCGGTGTTCAGGCGGACAAGCCCGCTGTCTTCGGTATAGTTGATTGCGCCGGCAAAGCCCGCGATGACGGGCGGGTTGGGCGTGGCCTCGATGGTGAAGGCGGCTGTCGCGGTCGACTGGTCGCCGTTCGGCCCGCCATCCGCGCCGCCATCATCGATGGCGAGGGTGAAGCCGCGTTCGCCGAGGCCGGAGGGGGCCTCGTAAGTGAGGGCGCGCAGGAGCGCCTCGACGCGCGCGGGTGTCGCATCCGTATTGAGATCGACACGCAGCCCATTGCCGGCCTGCCCGTCCTGGCCCGTGGCAACGGTGCCGATCACGGTGCCGCCTATGGCGACGCTTTCGCCCTCGGCAAACTGGCCATCGCCGCCGGAAGTCGCGCCGGTGCCGTCGAGGCCGAAATGGCCGTTGGCGGTGCCGGTATTCTGGGTGATCTGCACGAAGCCGCCATCGAAGACGGTCGTATCGACATCGCTGACGGTCGCATCCGCGAGAAGGCCGATCGCGGCAGGGCCGGTCCCGGCCACGACGCCGCTGGTCTCGCCCGCGACACTGCCGATCACGGGTGCGTCATTGACGGCGGTGAGGCTGACATTCGAGGCGATGGCAAGCGCCGTCGTATCCTGCCCGCCATCCGCCGTCCCGCCGGAATCGGTGATCTGCGTCAGCGTCACCACGCGCGGCGTGCCGGTCGTGGGGGCGTCACTGTCATTGCGATAGGCGAGCCCGTCGATGAGGGTCTGCGCCGTGGCGGCATTGGCGGAGAGGCCGGTGAGGCTGATCGTGGCGGTGGAGCCGGTCACGCTGATCGCCACGTTGCCGCCGGCGACGGGGCCGCTGGTGGCATCGGTGAGATCAAAGGCGGTGCCGTCGATGATGATCTTCTCATCGGTGCCGTCAGTCAGGTTGGTCACGGTGAAGCTCAGCCCGGTGATGGTCTGACCCGCCTCGATCGTGTCGATGCTGGTGCCCGAGAACAGGCTCGCCGCCGCGCCACCCTCGATGAAGGTCGGATCGCTTGCCGTTGCGGTCAGGGTCGGAGCATCATTGACCGGGGTGATGGTGATGTCGGTGGTGCCGGTGACGGTCTCGACGCCGCCGGTGCCCTGGCTGCCTCCGGAATTGCCGTCCGAGAAGCTCCAGCGCAGGCTGGCGGTGGCGGGCGGATCGTCGGATGCATTGGCGTATTGCACGGCGCGCAGGGTCTCGGTGACGAGCGCCGTGGTCGGGATCGTGCCGTTATTCGCGAAGCTGATCTGCAGCTCGCCGTTGCCGGTATCGGCGATGCTGGCGATGACGTTGCCGACGGCGCTGACCGTGCCGCCGCCATCGGGGCCGCCCGCGACGGTGAGTGCGCCGCCGGTGGCGATGCTGAAGCGGTCGTCACCATTCGCGCCGCCATCGCGGGTGATGGTGAGGCCGGCGCCGGAATAATCACCCGCGCCGTCATTGAGCGCATCGAGCTCGATATCGGCGATGCTGACGCTCGGCGCGATCTGCACGGCTGCGCCGCCCTCGATGAAGGTGGCGCTGCTGGTCAGATCGGTGAAGACCGGGGCGTCGTTCACGGCGGTGACGTCGAGGGTGATGGTGCCCTCAGTGGGGCCGGTATCGGCAGCATCGCGGATGCGGGTGGTGATGGTGACGTCCTGATCCCGGTTCGCGACCGGCGTGAAGGCGACGGCGGCGAGCGCGGCGTTCACGTCGGCCACGGAGCCGGTCACCGTCCAGATCCCGGCGCCGGCATCGTAGCTCGAGGTCGCGGCGCCGAACGTGCCGGTGGAGAGGCTGCCGGCTTCCGGAGCGTTCAGGGTGAGCGTCGCGGTGACGGGCTGGCCCACATCCGGCTCGGTAACGACGATGTCGTCAAGCGCCACGGCGCCGCCGGGATCCTCGGTATAGGTGACCACCTGCGTCATGTTGGTGGCGGTGGGCGCGTCGTTGATCGCGGTGGAGACGATTGTGGTGGTGTCGTTGTCCACGGTGGCGACTCCGTCCGAGACCGCGACGGTGAAGGTGGTCGTCTCCGTCGCGCCGGGGGCGACGCGGTTTTCGGCGGGATCGAAGACGAGGGCGCGCAGGGCGCTCTCGGCAGCTGCGGCGTTCGCGAGGCCGATGGCCTCGTAGACGCCGCCGCCCTGATCGGTGAAGCTGCCGAGATTGGTCAGCGCGCCCTTGGCTGCGTCGTCGAGCGTGACGGTGACGGTGAGGGGCTGGCCGGTATCCGGGTCGCTGATCGTGGCGCCGGTGAAGGGGCTGATCGTGGCGTTGTCGTCGACGCTCTGCCCCGCCGTGAAGCCGCCGATCACGGGGGCGTCGTTGATCGAGGTGGAGTCCACCGTGGTGGTATTGTCGACGGTGTCCGTCGTGCCGTCATTGACGGTGATGGTGAAGGTGGTGGTCTCGGTCGTGCCGGGGGCGACGCGGTTTTCGGCGGGGTCGAAGACGAGGGCGCGGATGGCGCTCTGCGCATCCCCCGGCGCGCGCGATGTGAGCGTATAGCTGCCGCCGCCGGCATCGACGAAGCCGCTCGCCGTCAGCGAGCCGGCGGTGAAGCCACCCTTGGCGGCATCATCGAGGGCGATCGTGACGCTGACATTGTCGCCGTCATCATCCGCGATGGTGACGGCGGAGAAGGGCGTGACCGTCGCATCGTCATTGACCGCCTGACCTGCCGCGACCCCGCCGATATCGGGCGCGGCATTGGTCACCGCCGCAGCGATGACCATGTCGTCAATCGTGAACGCACCATACAATGTATCAGTCTCGATTATTACACCAGCGTTGTTGTCAAATGTGCTTCTGATTGTAAACGATAATTCGTCTATATTATCAAAACTGCCTGATGTCGGTGAGCCAAAATCCAATGTGTAGACATTCTCTGCTGTTGGACTGTTCAGCACCAAGCTTCCGACGATGCTTCCGGAATTTGACCCAAAGAAAGAAATATTATGAATTGCTGTCAGGCTATCCTGGTTGTCAAATGCAAACTGCATTTCCTGAAGCCTGAACGCTGAGCCATCGGAAGAGCTTAAAGCGCCAGATACCACGCCTGCTTCACTGGTGCCAGGCAAGCCGAACCACCCAAGAACAGCATCGCCAGTGCCAGCAAGAAGGTCAGCGGCAGCACTTCCGCTTTCGCCCTCAACCGCAAGAGCGAGAAACCTGTCATTGGGGTCACCATCCAGGTTTCGAAATGTACCCGTAACGTCGAAACCCCCGAGATCGGGCCAGAGTGCTGCGGAAACATTTGGGTCACTGTCGTTTGCAAGGAGTTCGGTATTGCTCCCAAAAGTAACGGTCCCGGCTACCGGTCCTGTCAGGACCTCGCCGAATTCCGACCCCGCCAGAAGCGCCGTGATCTCGCTCTCGGCGACGGGCCCTGTCGCATGTTCCAGCACCCAGTCGCCGGAGGCTTCATCCGCACCGGTCGGGTCGGTCGAGGCGGCGATATCGGCGCCGGTCTCGCCGGCCATGGCATCGATGAAGGCCTGGCCCGCGCCATCGGCGGCGACGAAGCAGCCATAAAGCAGGATATCGCCACCCTCAGCGATGGCGGCGCCGATGCGGGAAAGATCATCGGCAAAATCGGCGAGATTGCCGGAATCGACCACGCCGGAGGCGAATTTCAGGGCGCCATTGGCGCCATGGCTGAGGATGTGGACGGCGCCAAGATCCGAGCGCCCGTCGAGATGATCGGCGATCTGGGTCAGGGCCGGAGAATCGCCGTCGAGAATCACGATTTCCGCAGCCTCGCTGATCGCATCGATCAGGGCCTGTGCGTCGGCGATGCCGGAATCGATGAAGACGATTTCCGGCTCTGCGGCCTCATCCGGCGTGACCGCCTCGCCGGTTTCCGCATCGCCATCCTCGGCGGTATCGGCATAGGTGGCGGCGCCGGCGGCATCGAACATGATGCGCGGCTCCAGCGCCAGATTGAACGCTGCGCGCGGGAATGCGCCCGGCAGGCTGCGTGATTCGCCAGGCATGCCCGCCGGAGCGGTGGATCGCAACAGATCCTGCGCCTTTATGGATGGGTGGGGCCGCAATGCCATGGCTCATCTCCTCAATCGCGCCGCCGGCAAGCGGGCGCCGCACGCAACAGAACAGGCCGGTCACGATGCCCGGCTCGCATCTTGCAACCGCTCCCGACCGTCAGGGGCCCATGCGGCGCCTGCCCGGTGGCCGGAATCGCACAGGGCCGATCTGCGACCGAAACGGCGAATCGCGTCAGCCCTGAAACAATCGCAATCCAGAATGGATCATTGCGCTGAAAATGCCAAGGCGCCGGATCGTCTCGAATCCATGAAAGACAATAAAAAATTGCTTATGTGGGCAAAAAACAAAGGTATTATAATGAATCTGAATAAAACTTTGCATATTGCGCAATTAAAAATTTTGCAACTGTTACATTCTATGATTGCATCATGATGGTGGTGCAGGATGATTCGCCTTGCTCGCCTGATTGCCTTGCCCGCGCCGCTGCCGGCGCCTGTCGACACATGGGAGACGATGATGGATCAACCCTTTATCAGCATGATCATGATCTGGGCGCCGGATTTCGCCCCGCAGAACTGGTCGTTCTGCGCGGGACAGCTGATCGCGATTTCGCAGAACCAGGCCCTGTTCTCCTTGATCGGAACCACCTATGGCGGGGACGGGCATACAACCTTCGCCTTGCCCGATCTGCGCGGCCGGGCGCCCACCGGCGTCGGACACGGGCCCGGGCTCGACCCGATCCAGCTCGGCTGGCACGGTGGAACCAACGAGGTGACGCTGACGCAGGTCAACATGCCGGCCCACAGCCATGATGCCGGCTCGATGAGTGCAGCGACGCAGGCCTGGGATACGCCCGGCACGGACCACAATCCTCTTCCGGGGAAAGGGTTGGCTGCTGCCAAGCAAGGTTCAGGTTTCCAGGCGCAGGATGTGTCCGCCTACGCCGATCCCTCCGGCAACGCCGTCGATCTCGCCGGCGGGCATATCCATGGCACGACCGGCATGGCCGGCGGCAGCCAGCCCTTCGGCATCATGCAGCCTTTCCTCGGCCTGAATTTCTGCATCGCGATGTACGGAATCTATCCCTCGCGCAGCTGATCGCACGCCGCGCCGCCTTCGGCAAAACACCAAAGGCGGCTGTGCGTGCGGCGCGTCGACAGCGCCGCACGCCTCGATCACTATGCGTCCGGAGGCCGCCGCGCGAAGCGGTCGTCAACGAGAACCGGGCGCCATGATCGACAAGACAGTTCCCACCCTCACCGAGGCGATGGCCGGCATCGCCGACGGCGCCACCATCCTGATCGGCGGATTCGGCTCGGTCGGCCAGCCCGATACGCTGATCGAGGGGCTGATCGAGAGCGGCGCCGGCGATCTCGTCGTCGTGTCCAACAATGCGGGAACCGGGCGCGCCGGGCTCGCGCGGCTGATGGAACTCGGGCGGGTGCGCAAGATCATCTGCACCTATCCGCGCAGCGCCGGCTCCGTCGTCTTCGAGGAGCTCTATGCTGCGGGAAAGATCGCGCTCGAAATCGTCCCGCAGGGCACCCTGGCCGAGCGCCTGCGCGCCGCCGGTGCCGGCATTCCCGCCTTCTTCACCCCCACCGCCTACGGCACCAGGCTCGCCGAGGGCAAGGAGACGCGCCGGATCGACGGGCGCGATTACGTGCTGGAATACGCGCTGCCCGGCGATGTCGCCATCGTCGAAGCCTGGGAGGCTGATCGCTGGGGCAATCTCACCTACCGGGCGAGCGGGCGCAATTTCAATCCGGTCATGGCCACGGCGGCGAAGCTGACCATCGCCCAGACCAACCATATCCGCGATCTCGGCGAACTCGCCCCCGACATGATCGGCACGCCGGGGCTCTATGTCGACCGGGTGCTGCACGCGCCGCGCGAAGCCGAAGGAGTCTGATCCATGAGCGAGACCGCGCAGACCGGCATCACCGCATGGCAACCCCTCGACCGCAAGGGAATGGCCGCCCGGGTGGCCGAAGACATTCCCGAGGGCTGGTACGTCAATCTCGGCATCGGCATGCCGACCATGATCGCCGATTACGTGCCTGATGACCGCGAGGTGGTGATCCATTCGGAGAACGGTATCGTCGGCATGGGTCCAGCCCCCACGCCCGAGCAGGACGATCCCTGGCTGATCAATGCCGGCAAGCAGCGCGTCACCCTGCGCAAGGGCGGCTCCTACGTGCACCAGGCCGACAGCTTCGCGATCATCCGGGGCGGGCATCTCGATCTGTGCGTGCTCGGCGCTTTCGAGGTGGCGCAGAATGGCGATATCGCCAATTGGTCAACCGGTGACAGCGACATGGCCCCCGCCGTCGGCGGTGCGATGGATCTCTCGGCAGGGGCAAAGCGCATCTGGGTGATCATGCAGCACAATACCCGCGACGGGCGTCCGCGCCTTGTCGAGCGCTGTGGCTATCCGCTGACGGCGCCGGGGGTGGTCAAGCGGATCTACACCGATCTCGCCGTGCTCGATGTCACCCCCGAGGGTTTCGTCGTGCGCGAGATGGTGCCGGGGCTGACGCTGGCGGAGCTGCAGGAACGCACGGCGGCGCGGCTGATCGGCTGAAACGGCGCCTTTACGCCGTTTCCAGCACGTGCACGCGGCGATCGGCGATCAGGTCCTTCACTTTCGCTGCATAGGCGGCCATGTGAGGCGCTGCGGCGTGAGCTTTCAGGGTCTCCGGGCCCGACCATTTCTCGATCACCATGAAGCTGTCCGGGCCGATCTCCGTCTGGAAGGAAAAGCCGGATGCGTCGATGACAGGCTGGTATTCGATGCAGCCCTGTTCGGCATGGACGGCGGGCATGTTGGCGCGAAACGCGTCGAGGATCGCCTCGCGCTTGCCCGGTTTTGCCGTGATGATGGCGACGACGTGGATCATGGCTGGCCTCCCTCGCTTTCTGCAAGTCGAGCCTAGACGCAGCGGGCATTCCGGCAAAGAGTGCGCGTCGCGTGGCTTTCGCCAAAGGCCGATCGGCAAAAGAGACTGGTCAAGCCGCGCCGGCCCGGCTATCGACAGGGCATGCAGAATATGCCGAAAGACACCCCGCGCGCGGATCGCGCCGAACTCCTGGTCACCGACGGCTGGGAGGATTACCGCCTCCTCGATACGGGCGGAGGCCGCAAGCTGGAGCGCTTCGGCCGCGTCGTGCTCGATCGCCCCGAGCCGCAGGCGATCTGGCAGAAGAGCGATCCCGGCCAGTGGAAGCAGGCGGATGCCGCCTTCGAGGCCAAGGAAGATGCCGAGCAGGGGGCCTGGCAGTACCGCAAGGGACGGCTCGGCGACTGGTCCATGCAGGTGATGGATCTCGATATCCGACTGCGCGCCACCTCTTTTCGTCATGTCGGCATCTTTCCCGAGCAGATCGAGCACTGGCGCTGGATGGAGGCACGCATCGCCGCCGATCAGCGCCCGCTCTCGGTGCTCAACCTGTTCGGCTATACCGGCGTCGCCAGCCTGATCTGCGCGCGCGCCGGGGCGAAGGTCACCCATGTCGACGCCTCGAAGAAAGCCATCGCCTGGACGCGCGAGAACCAGGCGGTGTCGGGGCTCGAGGACAAGCCGATCCGCTGGATCTGCGATGACGCGGTGAAGTTCGTGCAGCGCGAATTGCGCCGCGGCAACAGCTACGACGCCATCCTGCTCGATCCGCCGCGTTACGGGCGCGGGCCCAATAACGAAGTGTGGCACCTGTTCGAGATGCTGCCCGGACTCGTTTCGGATTGCACCAAGCTGCTTTCGAACAAGCCGAGCTTCATGATCCTCACGGCCTATGCCGTGCGGCTGTCCTTCCTCACCCTGCACGAGGTGATGCGCGACCATCTCGCCGGGCGCGGCGGGGAGATCGATTCGGGCGAACTCGTCGTGCGCGACCAGGCTGGCGGGCGCCGGATGTCGACGTCGCTCTATGCGCGCTGGGTGCCCCCGGGCGGGGGTGCGTGATGGCGGAGGAAGCCGGCGGTGTGCGCGAGATCGTCAGCCTGACCAATCCGCTGGTCAAGCAGCTGCGCGCCCTGCATCAGCGCAAGGAGCGCCGCGAATCCGGGCTGTTCCTGGCGGAGGGCGCGCGCACCATCGTCGAGGCGCTGGATAACGGGCAGGCGCCGGAGATCCTGGTCTATCACCGTGACGGGCGCGAACGCGCGATCATTGCGCGGCTGCGCGAAGCCTGTCTCGCTGCGGGCGGGACCTGCATCGAGACAAACGACACGGTGCTGGCCAAGATCTCGCGCAAGGACAATCCGCAATCCGTCGTCGCGGCCTTCCGCTGGGTGGAGCGCGGTTTCGATGCGATCGATCCCGGCAGCGCGCGCGTCTTCGTGGCGCTCGACCGGGTGCGCGATCCGGGCAATCTCGGTACCGTCATCCGCACCGCCGATGCGGTGGGCGCGGGGGGCGTGCTCCTGATCGGCGAGACCTGCGATCCGGCCTCGGTCGAGGCGGTGCGCGCCTCGATGGGCTCGATCTTCGCAGTGCCGGTCTTTGCCGGATCGGAGGCGGACTTCCTCGCCCTGTGCGGGCGCTGGCCGGGCGCCGTGATCGGCACCGCGCTGCCGGCGACGACGCATTATCGCAAGACGGATGCGCCCGCGCCGCATCTCATGGTGATGGGTAACGAGCAGGCCGGGATTACGGATGCGATCGCTGGCGCCTGCACGCATCTCGTGCGCATCCCCATGGTGGGGCGCGCCGACAGCCTCAATCTCGCCATCTCCACCGCCGTGATGCTTTATGGCATTGCCGAACCGGAAGAGGCGGGGCTGCGTTCTTGACGGCATCGTCGGCGCCATCCAAGCATGGGCGTGCCGGATGATTCGGTCTTTCGGGAGTTGTTTCGATGAGTCGCCACGCATCACCGCCGATCTTCGATGGCCATAATGACCTGCTCCTGAAACTGTATCGGGGCGAATTTTCCGTTGAGGACGTCGTCCGGGGCCATGATCGCGGCCATATCGACCTGAAACGCGCCAACACTGGCGGGTTTGCCGGTGGGTTCTTTGCGGTTTACGTGCCCAGCCCCGGCGAGGTCGAGGATGCCGACGAGGCCATGCGTCGCAGCCGCTACGACCTGCCCCTGCCGCCGCGCATTCCCTTCGAAGAGGCCATTGCCGTGGCGCTCGGTGAGATCGCATTGCTGCACCGGCTGGAAAAGGCCGGTGCGGTCACGATCTGCCGTGATGCGGCGCAATTGCGCGCAGCCATCGAATCGCCCCGCATGGCTGCAGTTCTGCATATGGAGGGAGCCGAGGCGATCGATCCGGACTTTCATGCGCTGGAAGTGTTCTATCAGGCGGGTCTGCGTTCGCTCGGGCCGGTCTGGAGTCGCCCGACCTTGTTCGGGCACGGCGTTCCCTTCCGCTACCCCTCCACCGGTGATACCGGGGCCGGACTGACCGATCTCGGCAAGCAGCTGGTCAAGGCCTGCAACGCGCTGGGGATCATGCTCGACGTTGCGCATCTGAACGAGGCCGGTTTTCGTGATCTGGCGCAGATCAGCGATGCGCCGATCGTGGCGACCCATTCCAATGCCCATGCCATCTGCACCCATGCGCGCAATCTTACCGACCGCCAGCTCGACCAGATCCGTGAAAGCGACGGCATGGTCGGCTTGAACTTCGCCGCCGCCTTCCTGCGCCCGGACGGACGGATGGATCCCGACGTCGGGCTAGACGTGATGCTGCGCCATCTCGATCACCTGATCGACAGGCTGGGGGAAGACCGGGTCGGGTTCGGTTCGGATTTCGACGGGGCGACGGTTCCCGAGGCGATCGGCGATTGCGCCGGGCTCACCAGTCTGCGGCGGGCGATGCGCGATCACGGCTATGACGAGGCCCTGATGGCGAAGCTGTGCAACGGCAACTGGGTGCGCGTCCTGGAAAAGACCTGGGGCGGCTGAGCGCGCGGCCTGCAGCGCCCGTATCTCGCCGTATGCGGCCTTGTCGGCCCTTATGCGGCTCTGGCGGCGCGACGCTTGCGGGCATAGGCGGTGAGATCCTCATCCGCTGTTTCCGGCAACCGGACTTCCAGCGTGACCAGAATGTCGCCCTTCTCTTTCTTGCCCGGCAACCCCTTGCCGCGCAGGCGGAAGGTGCGCCCGGAACTGGACATGGGCGGGATCTTCATCTCGACGGCGCCGGTCAGGGTGGGCACGCGCAGGGTTGTCCCCAGGACCGCGTCTTCCAGCGCCACCGGCAGGCGCAGCCGAAGATCATCACCCTCGATGGTGAAACGCTCATGGGGCGCGATGTTGAGCTTCAAGAGCACGTCGCCCGCTTCGCCGAAAGCGGATTCCATGCCCAGCCCGCGCAGGCGGATGACCTGGCCGTCGGTGACGCCCTTGGGCAGGTTGACCTCGACCTCGCGATCATTGGGCAAAAGGATGCGTTTCTTCGCGCCCGAGGCAATATCCTCCAGCGTCACGGTGAGGGAGGCGTTGATATCGGCTCCCTTGCTGGTTCGCGCCTTTGCACCGGCTCCAGCCGCACCGGGGCCACGGGGCCGGGCGCCTTGCTGGAACGGATTGCCGCCCCGACCCGCCTGCCGGAACGCCTCGCCGAACAATTGCGAGAAAATATCTTCCGCGCCACTGCCTGCGCCAGGTCCGCCGGGGCCGGGACCGGGTCCCGCGCCGGGTCGGCCGCCGAAATCGAACCCTTCGAAACCCTCGTAACGCCGGTTGCCACCCGCCCCGAAACCGGCGAAACGCGGCTTGCCCTCCGCGTCGATCTCACCGCGATCGAACTGGCCACGCTTGTCGGCGTCGCCGAGGATCTCGTAAGCGGTGTTGGCCTCCGCGAAGCGCGCGGCGGCCTTGGGATCCTTGTTCTGGTCCGGGTGCCATTTCTTCGCGAGCTTGCGGTAGGCGGACTTGATCTCCGCCTCGCTCGCGGAACGGGACACGCCGAGAATGTCATAAGGGTCGCGCATCTTTCGGTCCTGAGCCGCTGGTCGATAAAAAACGCAAGGGCCGGCGCCCATTTGACCCGGCCAAACTGGATATGGGAAAGCTGTTGCCTTGCTGCAACTGCCCGGGACGTCATCCCCCCGCCGCTTCGTCCGGCGCGACATCGTCGATGCGCCAGAGGGTTTCGCTCAAGCGGCAGGCTGAGCCTGACAGTCGGCGCTCATCTCCGGATTCGCGCGCGATCAGAGCGGTAAACTCTCGGCAGACGCGATCATCGCGCACGAAGGCACCCGATGCGGCTTCGAAATTGCCATGGCGACCACTTTCGGGATTGTCCCACGCGACACGCGTACCGTTGCCCTGCGGGTCGAGCGCCACGGCGAGGGCGGAGCGCGCCCGGCGCCAATCCTCGTGATCGAGGGCGGGGTCGAGCGGGGAGACGGGGCCGATCGAGCCGGTGACGACGGGGTCCGGTTGCCCGCCGAACGGCGATAACGGCATGCTGAAGCTGCAGGCGCCGAGGGCCGATGTCGTCACCCCGATCACCAACGCGCATAAGACGCGGCGTTTGACAGCCATGGCGGGAAAGCCGATACGAGACCGCAGATCCGCATCTTCGCGCGCTGCCCGCCACGCCCTATATTGACGCGGGGATCGGGCGCATGCGTCCCTGCGCGTTATCCCGCGCACCATGCTTCGCCTCCCGTTTCGTGACAAGCCTCAATTCCGGGATTAAGACCTTGAAAACATTAACAACCGGTGACTTCACTGAAGCCTCGGCGCCGTTCGCGCTCTTCACCGAATGGCTGGAGGAGGCGAAGGCGAGCGAGCCGAACGACCCCAACGCCATGGCGCTGGCCACCGCCGATGCTGACGGCATGCCCAATGTGCG
>Ga0076929_100430_pt1 | contig 40309 bp, 38 predicted proteins | sample HotLakConUCCSL28_FD_87104 | JGI IMG/M metagenome (GOLD analysis project Ga0076929, IMG submission 87104) | Hypersaline microbial mat communities from Hot Lake, Washington, USA - Hot Lake Consortium UCC-SL28 (version 3) (version 3) | ecosystem: Environmental > Aquatic > Thermal springs > Hot...
ACCGGGAAGCCGAGATCGCCTGGCTCGAAATAGCGCTTCTCCAGATGCTGGAAGGCGCGCTCCTCGTCATACTCGTCATGGCCGGGCAGGTGGATCTTGCGATACTTGCCAACGATGGCGCCGGATTTGTCGACGAGGATTGACGTGTTGAAATGGTGCCCGTCCGGCGTCAGCTCGGCGTAGCCGAAGGACATGGCCATGCCGTGTTCGCGGGCGCGGTCGAACAGGGGCTGCGTCTGCGGGCCGGGCATCTGCGCCTCGAACCAGTGATCGGCCTCGGCGCGATCCGCGTGATACCAGCGCGGAAAGAAGGTGGTGAGGGCGAGCTCGGGATAGACGATGAAATCGGCCCCCTTCACCGCCGCCTCGTCCATCAGCGCGATCATGCGCGCCACAACCTCCTCACGGGTCTCGGCCTTCTGGATCGGCCCCATCTGGGCCGCAGCGACACGGATCTTGCGCATGGTTTTAGCCCATCTTTCCGGAATTGGTGGCTTGCGCCATGTCGAGATAGAGCGCGCGCAGGCGGCGTGTCAGCGGGCCGGGCTTGCCGTCGGCGATCGGTTTGCCGTCCATCTCCACCGTCGGCATCACGAAGGCGGAAGCCGAGGTGTAGAAGGCTTCCGCCGCATCGAGCGCCTCCTCCACGGTGAACAGCCGCTCCTCCAGCGTGAGCCCCTGCTCCTCGGCCAGACGCATCACCGCCTGGCGGGTGATGCCGGGCAGGATGGCGTTGGAGAGCGGGCGGGTGACGATGCGCCCGTCCTTCGTGATGATGAAGGCCGTCGAGGAGCCACCTTCCGTGACATAGCCATCCTCCACCATCCAGGCCTCGGAGACGCCGGCCTTGGCCGCTTCCTGCTTGGCCAGGACCTGGGCGAGCAGCGCGACGGATTTGATATCGCGGCGCTTCCAGCGCAGATCCGGCACGGTGATCACCTTCGCGCCACTCTCGGCCAGCTTGGAGCCGGTGATCGATTTCTCCTGGGTGAACATGACCACGGTGGGTTTGACATCCGCAGGCGGGAACGGGAAATCGCGCTCCCAGACGCCGCGCGTCACTTCCATGTACACGAGCCCCTCGACGAGCCCGTTGCGCTTGACGAGCTCTTCCTCGAGCTGCGCCCATTCCGCGACCGGATAGGGATTTTCGATGCCGATCTCGCCGAGGCAGCGCACCAGCCGTGCCAGATGCGCATCGTTATCCACGAGCCGCCCGCCCAGAACCGCCGCAACCTCGTAGATACCGTCGGCGAAGAGGAAGCCGCGATCCATGACGGAAATGCGCGCCTCTTCATAGGGGACGAATTCACCGTTGACGAAAACGATGCGGGACATGGACACCTCTCGTGCGACCGGGATGGTGCGTTGCGCACCGGAAGACAGCTTTCTGGCAAGGTGCATGACCCGCACCCTCACCGCAAGTGCAGGCCGCCCGCGTTTCTTCGAAGATGAAGGCGCGCGCTTGCCCGCGCCATTACCAGAGGCAGGAATCGTCAGACCGGCGCGCCTGGCCCGTCATCACCCGCGACAATGCCATCACTCCCGGCGGCACCGGCTTCCCAGCCGAGGATGGCGCGCTTGCGGGTGATGCCCCAGTGATAGCCGGTCAGCGCACCCGAGCGACCGATGACGCGATGACAGGGCACGACGAAGGAGATGGGATTGCGGCCCACCGCCCCACCGACGGCGCGCGCCGCTTTCGGGCGCCCGATCGTCTCGGCAATCCCGGAATAGGTCGCCGCCCGCCCGAAGGGAATGCGCAGCAGGGTTTCCCACACGCGCAGTTCGAAATCCGTTCCGATCATGACAATGCGCAATGGCTGACCCGGGCGCCACTGGTTGCGGTCGAAGATCCTGGCGGCATAGCTTGCCGTGGCCGTCTGATCGGACTCGAAACCCGCATTCGGCCAGCGCCGGCGCATATCGTTCAGCGCCTCTTCGCGCGCACCGTCATCAACGAAGCCCAGCCCCGCCAGGCCGCGCGGGGTTACCACCACGATCGCTTCACCGAAGGGCGTGGGGTGGAAGCCGTAGCGCATCGATACTCCCCCTCCCCCGCTCTTGAACTCACCCGGAGACAGGGCCTCATGGGTGACAAAGAGATCATGCAGCCGCGAGGGGCCGGACAACCCGGTCTCGAGGGCCGTGTCGAGGACACTGGCCGAAGCACCCAGCAAGCGCTTCGCCGCATCGAGCGTCACAGCCTGCAAAAACGCCTTCGGTGTCAGCCCGGCCCAGCGGCGAAACAGGTGATGCACATGGGTGGTGGACAGCCCGACATGGGCAGCGATCGCCTCCAGATCCGGCTGATCGCGCCAGTTTTCGGAGATGAAGGCGATAATCTCGCGCACCGTCTCGTAATCGCGCAGGCTCTCGCGCAGATCCGGCTGCGGGATCATCGTCGCTGGATGGATTTTCTCGGCTGACTGCATGGCGGTGTCACCTCCTGCCACGCAGTCTAGCGAGAGCCGTGGCGGACGACACCCGAAAGCTGCTCAGGTGCGCTCGACCAGCAGTTCCGGCTGGCGGGTCAGTGTCTGGAACACCACGCAGCGATTGCGGGTGAGAGCGATCAGATCGTCGATGGCTGCATCATCCGCATCGGAATCGATCACGAAGCGCAGACGGATCGCCGTGAAGCCCACGGGCACTTCTTCGTCGAGGCCCATGGTGCCGCGAAAATCGAGATCACCCTCGGCGAAGATCTCCGCCTTGCGCAGGGGGATGCCCTGTTTTGCGGCGATTGCTTTCAGCGTCACACCGGCGCATCCCACGAGGGCTTCCAGCAGCATGTCCTCCGCTGCGCGATCGGCACCGGTTCCGCCCGTGGCCTTGTGCAAACCCGTCACCGTGATGGCATGCCCGGTTTCGACGCGGCAGGCGATGCTGTCAGCATCCACGGATCCGCGTGAGCGGAAGGTCACACGCGCCGCATCGGGGTCATCGCGGTACTTGCGCTCGAGGGGTTCACGCCGGGACAGCAAGGGAAACGTCTCCATGGCGTCGTCTTTCCGTAACCTCATGAAAAAACAAGTCAATATGAATTCATCGCCACCCACCCGTCCATCGGGTTTCGCGCATGGCGCGCAGCGGCAATTCCACACATGATTCCGCTGATCGGGACCTGTGCCTGACGTGAAAAGCCGCCGGCGCCGGCATGGCCGGCACCGACGGCGTTCATGCGAGACCGGATCAGAGCGCTTCGAGCACCGCGTCGGCGCTGGTCGCGTCGGCCTGGCCGGGAGCCGGCTCGACGGCGAGCCAGGCGACCACGCCGTCATCGACGATCATGGCATAGCGCTTGGAGCGAATACCGAGCCCGCCGCCCGTCGCATCGAGCTCAAGGCCTGTCGCCTTAGCGAACTCGGCGCTGCCATCGGCGAGAAACTCGATCTTTCCTTCGCCGCCCGAGGACTTCGCCCAGGCGTCCATGACGAAGACATCGTTCACGGCCGTGACCACCACGGCATCGACGCCCTTGTCCTTGATGGCCTCAAGATGGGTCAGGAAGCCGGGCAGATGGTTCTTGTGGCAGGTCGGTGTGAAGGCGCCGGGGACGGCGAAAAGGACGACCTTACGGCCCTTGAAAACCTCATCGGTGGTGCGCGGGGCCGGGCCTTCCGCCGTCATCGTGCGAAAAGTCGCGGCGGGAAGCGTGTCGCCAACCTGGATGCTCATTCGGATCTCCATGATTCGGTGTGCTCAATCGGCTCCGCTTACGCGAAAAACCGTTTCGGAAAAATACGTAGTGCATTTCGCCCCCGGATGGAAACCCCTTTAAGCGCAACGAATATGCGCGGGCGCGCTCATCACCGATGCGGTACCCGGCGGGCGACGAGACGCTGGTAGATCAGCCCCACGCCAACGAGCACGAGACCGAGCACGATGAAGGATGCTGCGCGCATCACGCCTTGCAGGCCGGCGAGATCAACGAAGAAGACCTTGAGCACGGCAATCACCAGATAGGCTGCCGCAACGAGACGCAGCCATAGCCAGTCACGCCGCAGGCCGACGAACAGCGCAACGAGCCCGACGGCCAGCAGTAACGCCGAATAGCTCCACAATTCGCCATCGCCCGTCGCGCGCGACAGGCCGATATGCGCTCCCTGGAAGGCCGCGCGGATCGCCATGACGCTCCAACCCGCCTGAAGCACGAGCGCCAGCCCAGCCATGCAGTTGCATTGCAACCGGATCCAGAAGGAGCCTTCCGCGAAACGCCCCAGATAAAGGGCGATGCCCGCAGCGACGATGGCCGGGAGGAGATAGGCGGGCAGAAGCGAATTGAACACAGGCCCGCCGATCACGCGCTCGCCCGTCAGCAGCGGGTTCCAGACCAGCAACAGGCCAAAACCGGCGCTGGCCAGCGCGACCAGGCCGAACACGCGCGCCCCGATGCGGCTCACGGCATCAGGACGGCGGCGATCGACATGCACCAGGATGAAGGCGAAGAGCAGGCCGGTCAGCGTCACCGTGCCCATTTCCAGATGCGAGCTCGTCGGCGCGAGTACATCGCCACCATGCAGGGCATGGCGCATCTGGAAGAAGACGAGGAAGGCGGCGAAGGCAAGGCCGAGGCTCTCGCAGAACCGCGCGACCCAGTCCCGCTCCTCCCGCCCGAGCAGGACAGACGCCCCGAGAAAGGCGACGGCAGGAATGCCATAGGCGGGCAGGAGCCAGTTCAGGAGGATGAGCGATCCCGGATCGCCATCGACGATCCCCGGATCCCATACCAGGCGTCCCGCCACGATCACGCCGATCACCGCGACACCATAACGCAGCAGTGGCAGGCGCAAACGGAACGACACATAGGCAGCGCCCAATGCCGACAACCCGAAAGCGATCGTCAGCATGCCGCGATCGAGCTGGAAGACCAGGGCCAGGGCCAGCGCACCCAGCGCGGCGCTGGCCGACAAGCCAGCAAGGAGATTGCGCGTTTCCCCATGCGTCGCCTCCACTCCTGACTCCCCCTTGTAGAAGGCCCGCGCTGCGGCGGCATAGAGCGCGGCGATTCCGGCTGCGGCGAGGGCGAAGGGCGGGTCGGCGACACCGGCCAGCACGCTGCCCGCTCCGGTAAGCCGCCAGTAGACCATCATGAGGATCAGCGTCGGCGCTGCTGCGAAGACCCCCGCATAGCATCCCAGTGCAGCGCGCGAGATCACGCGCCCCTGAAAATCTTGCCGCAGCAACAGGCGCCAGAGCCCGAATACGGCGATCGCGCCACCGTAGAGGATGGCCAGACCGATAAACAATCTCATGCTCGCGGGCCGGGGCACCGGCCCCGCAGGTCCGGGCAGAACCCGCACCGGATCCGCGGCCGCCTCCGCGAGGACCGGCCAGAACCAGAGCGCTCCAAGGGCGACAATGAGCGCGAAAGGCGCAGCTCCCGCCAGCGCCGGCCTGTGCGCCGCAACGAGGCAGATCACGATCATGCCGAGAGGAAACCACAGCGACGGTGCCCCGGGCGCAAGAACGTCAGCCGCCAGGAGAAACACCAGGATGGCTGCGCCGAGCACGCCATGGGCGATAAGATCGAACGTCTGCGCCTGATCTGCCACACCCCGCCAGGCGAGGATGGCGAAGACCAGCACGATCGCGGCACTTTGCACCAGCAGATGCGCCATCGCCGGCAGAGCCGGCCCCTCGAGCAGCAGCACGGCCCAGAGCAACGCCGCGACTGCTGTCGCCATGGCGAGTGCCCGCCACCCGCGCAGCCGCGCAACCGTATAGGCGGCCCCCGCCACGGCAGCGAAATAGGGCACAAGCGGCCATGTCTGCGAACCGTCTCCTCCCGTCAGGACCGGCGCGGCGAAGGCGCCGATCAGCCCGAGAGACGCCAGAAGCGGCCCATGCAGCGCCGCCGCGACCATCGTGCCCACACCAATCGCTCCGAGCAGGATGATCGCCAGGACCGGGCCGATGAACCCGTAAAGCGCAAAGGCCGCATAGGCCGTACCGAAAGCGCTTGCGGCTCCGGCTGCAGTCACCACCGCTGCGACATGCGCCGGGCCGAGGCCGGGAATCACGATGGACAGATCACGCCTGCGCAGGAATTCGCCCGCGCCGAGCAGCATCAGCGCAAAGGCGGCGCCGAGCCCGATCCGTGCAGCAGGGCCGAGCAACCCCTGCTCCAGCGAGAAGCGCACCAGGAAGATGCCTCCCAGACCAAGCGCGAGACCGCCGATCCAGACCGCCCAGCGCGTCCCAAGACGCTCCTCGATGCCCGGACGCGATGCGCCGCGCGCGGGCATGACTTCAGCCTCGGGCGGATCGGCAGGAGGCTCAGACGGCACGGGTGACGCTTCCTGCCGGTCACCGTCTTCCGGGCTCGCCAGTGCGGCGGCTTCCCGTGTAACGGCATCCGGTTCGGGCTCCGGCGCGGCCTGATCGGAGGCAGGGGATTCCGGCGGTACTTGCGCGAAACGCGCGAGTGCTGCTTCCGCCCCGGCGAGGCGGGCCGTCAACATACGGATTTCGCGCCGCGCATCCACCACCAGGACGAGAGCAATCACCGCCACGATGGGCACGGCGAGCACGCCGAGCGCGAGAAACACAATCAGGATTTCAAAGTCGATCAAGACCACCCCCCGGCACGCTGCATGGCATCCCGATGATCTTGATAGTCCGTCTGCGTCCGAATGTCTCGCCTGCTACGCCTGCTGGAAATCCATGACGAACGGCAACCCCGTGGACACTTCACAGCCACGTCCGATCCGATCAATTGCCGCGCTCATGCGACCCTCGCGCGCGAGCAGCGCATCACCAAGGGCGACGATTCGCCGGTTCGGCGTGGCAAACGGCGCCGCACGGCGCAGGGCAGCGGCAAATGCGGCCTCGTCCTGATCCGGCGCAAGCGCACAAGCCGCCACATAGGCCGCAGCCGGCGAGCGGCTGACGCCGAACCAGCAATGCATCAGGAGAGGCTGCGCCTGCGGCCAGTCCCGCACGAAGCCGAGGATCTGCGCGACATGCTCCGCCTCGGCCAAAATCAGCCCGTCGGCGGCGCTCGCGATGTCGTTGACGTCGATCCGCAGATAATGCGCCCGACCCATGGAACCGGCAGCAGGTTCCGGCATTGAGGGAGAGAGCAGGCTGATGACGTGCGACGGCGCGATGCGCGCTATCGTCGAATCGAGATCAGCCAGGGGACATACATGAATCTGGGACATGCCCGGCCTTATGAACGAGGCAGGTGCAGGGTTCAAGCTTGGCGTCATACCCAAGTAAAGCTTGGCTAATGATAGCGTCTTACACAACAAAAATTTATGTATTTCAATTGCCCAGAAATCGCCACAATCTATTCGGCAAGCCACAAAAAGCTCACAATTACGCGAGCACTGGAGCCTACCGTATGGTTAAGCTAAGTTTAAAGTTGCTGATTTGCAACGAAGGCTTCGAAAGAGGAAACATTTACTCTTTTACCACTTCTCACCACCATCATGCTGCGTTAGTTTGCAGCGAACTCGAAACAGAGGATGTTCCCAATGAAGCGTATTCTCCTTGCTTCCACCGCACTCGCCCTTCTCGCCGGCCCGGCAATGGCTGCGGACCTTCCCGACCGTAGCCCGGCTCCGGCTCCGGAGGCCTTCTCGGCGCCGCCGGTCTTCACTTGGACGGGCTTTTACGCGGGTGCCAATGTCGGCTGGTCCCAGAATGAAGTGAGCGCAAGCAACCGTGGCTTTACCGGTGTGACTGGCGCCTACCCGAATTTCAGCGGCACGAGTGATGGCTTCATCGGCGGCCTGCAGGCTGGCTATAACCAGCAGTTCGGCATGTTCGTTGCCGGTCTCGAGGCCGACATCAACTTCCTTGGCAACCGTCGTGCCACGGGGAATGCGACCGTAACCGGAGTTGCGGGCGTAACCGGCGTCAGTGCCTCCAGCCGCCTCGACTGGCTGGGTACCGTGCGTGCCCGCGCCGGTGTCGCCTTCGACCGCGTGTTCTTGTACGGCACGGGTGGTCTCGCCTTCGGTGCGCCGGATCAGACCCTGACGCTTTCGGGGCCGACCGGCGTAACGCATCGCGGGTCCGACAACGAAACGCGTCTCGGCTGGACAGTCGGTGCCGGTGCCGAATACGCGATCATGGACAACCTCACGCTCAAGGCCGAGTACCTGTATTACGATCTCGGTCGCAACAACGTGACCGCGACGGCCGCCCAGGCGGGTTTTGCGGGCACCTCGAACACTGCGCGTTTCGAGAATAACGGCCATATCGCACGGGTCGGCATGAACTACCGCTTCTGAGCCATTTGCTCACCAAGCAAGAAAGGCCCGGAGCGATCCGGGCCTTTCTTCGTCGGCGCCTGATGGCAATTCAGGTTTTCTGCAATGATTCCACCCGCTCATGGAAAGCCGCCTGCGCGGCTTCGATGGGCATCGGCTGCAACAGCGAGTCGCTGCGGGTGCCGAGATTGCGCGGCTGCCCGAAAAAGCGCTCGGCCTCTTCGGGCGCAAAGCCGGCGAGGCGAACGGCTTCATGACAGGCTGCTGCGCCGTCGGCGCGTTTGGTCAGTGACGCGATCGCGCGGGCGGGCTTCGCCGGCAGGCCGAAATGCAGCCGGATCGCTGCCAGAAGCCGCGCCTCGACCTCCTTGTAGACATCGCCGATCACCGCCTTGAAGGGGGAAATCATGTCGCCGATGACGTATTCCGGGGCGTCGTGCAGCAGGATGCCGAGCCGCTCGGCCCGCGTCAGCTCGCCCGCCATGTCCTGCGCCACCGATTCGACCAGCAGGGAATGCTGCGCCACCGAGAAAATATACTCACCATGGGTCTGCCCGTTCCAGCGGGCGACACGGGCAAGCCCGTGGGCGATGTCTTCCAGCTCGATATCGATCGGCGAAGGATCGAGCAGGTCAAGCCGGCGGCCCGAGAGCATGCGCTGCCAGGCGCGCGGCGGTTGTGGCGTGCGCCGGCTCATGCCCCCCTCCCCGCGTCGAGGCAGGCGCCATGGCGGCAGCAATCGACGAGATGATCATTGGTCATGCCCACAGCCTGCATGAAGGCATAGACAATGGTCGGCCCGCAAAAACCGAACCCCTCCTGTTTCAGGGCTTTCGACAGCGCCCGCGAGACGTCTGTCTCCGCAGGTACGTCCTCGCGTGTGCGATAATAGGGTTGCAGCGTATAACCATCGACGAATTTCCAGCAAAACTGCGAAAAACCCCCGCGTTCCTGGATGCCGATCCAGGCCTGCGCGCCACGGATGGTCGCTTCGATCTTGGCGCGATTGCGCACAATCCCCGCATCCCGCATCAGGCGTTCCACGTCATGACTGTCAAACCGGGCGATACGCTGCGGATCGAACTGCGCGAAGGCTGCACGAAACGACTCGCGCTTGCGCAGGATCGTGATCCAGGAAAGTCCGGCCTGGAAACCGTCGAGCACGAGTTTCTCGAACAGCGCGCGGTCGTCACGTTCGACCACGCCCCATTCTTCGTCGTGATAAGCGATGTAGAACGGATCCGTGCCCGGCCACCAGCACCTTGGGTGACCATCCGGATGGCGGATGATCGACACGGTCTGCTTCATCCCGAGGCGGGCTCAGCGCATGCTGGCGTTAAAGGAGTAGGACAACCCGAGACCGGCGGAGAACTGGTTCGGGGAGCCATGCGTGCGCACGAGCGGCGCATCGCGAACGTCACCGACGAGACGATCATACCGCGCAAAGGCCTGGATCGACCAGTCGGGCGTCATGGCATAGCTCGCCGAACCGACGAAGCCCAGCGAACGGAAACCTGAACCGGGACTATAGAGTGCGAGTTGCGAACCCCGGGCCCGCTGCTGCGCATTCACACCGAAATAGGTCCTGTTGTATTCCGCATTCGACCAGGCCGCACGAGGGCCGGCGGAAAGCGTCAACGCCCCGCTTGGACGCATCACGAGATCCGCACCAAGATCAGCCATCACACCGGTATGGCCACCGAGACCGTGACGCAGCTCCGCGCTCAGACGGAAATTCTGGGTCGCCCAGATTTCGGCAAACGCACCGATCTCCACGGCAAAGCCGACATTGCCGAGGCCTCGCAACGCGGACGCGTCACTCTCGGCACGGCGTCCGCGAAACTTGCCGACGGCGCCGACGCGCACATTCTCGACCTCAAGCAGGCCGATTCGAATGCCGTCATCCGGCGCCTTGAAACGCGAGGGGCCGCCGGTGCGGCGGATGGAGAAGATCGGCATCGGGCGAATGCGATAGGACTTGGCACCTTCGAACTGGGGCACCATCCGGCCTTCAGCGCCGATGGTCATCGTCCAGTCGCCGGAAAGCGCGCTCTGGGCAGCAGCTCCGGTGGTGTGAAATGACAAGGCACCCGCACCGATCACCGCCGTGACGGCGATACGACCAGCGATATGGCGGCAAAACGACGGAAGACGCAGGATGAGGGCCATCATCGATCCAATGGTTACGCAACTCTGACTGAGCAGCGATAATGCCGCGTAAACGGTCAATACACTGTTAACGCAGCGCCGGTTTAGCGCCTGAAGCCACGCTTGTCGAGCCCTCAGGAACCAACTGGAAGCGGGATGCCCAGCCAATCAGGCGCAATCAAGGCAATATCCACATTTCCGGCCTGCACGGCTTCCCCTGCGGCAATTGCATCCTCGACCCGATCGAGCCGCAGCCTCGCAAGGCCGCGCGATCCAGTGACGGCCGCGAGGGTTCCTGCGGTCTTCGATCCTGCGGTGATGTCGGTACCCGGTTCCGGCAGGCTCCCCGAAACCGCCGCGACCGGAATGATCCGCGTGCGCGCCGTGCCGCGATGCTGCATCCGCGAGACGACCTCCTGGCCGACATAGCACCCCTTGGCGAAATCCACCCCGCCATTGTGATCCATCAGCGCCTCGTGCGGGAAGGTTTCACCGAAAGCGTAGTCCGAACCGCCCTCGGGCATGCCGAAGCCCATGCGATGGGCCTTGTAATCATCGCCCGACGCGTCGCCCGCCGGCGCATCACCCGCCTTCACGATCGCTCGCCACCCGAGCGCGGCGAGACGCGGATCGGGACCTGCGGCAAGTGCTGTCTGCGGAGCCGTCGCATCACCCCAGCCGGCGATGACGGTGAGATCTTCGGCGCGCTCATCCAGCGTGACCTTGGCGCGCAGGCGGTAGAATTTCAGCCGTCTGGCGAGTTCGGAAAGCAGGTCGCGCCGGCAATCGAGATAGAATCCGCCCTCCGATTCGGGTGCGACATGGAGGAAGAAATCGAACAGGATCTTGCCCTGGGGCGTGAGCAGCGCCGCGAAGATCGGCTTGCCCGGCTGCGCATTGTCCACATCGCTGGTGATCAGCCCGTCGAGAAAACCATGCGCCGCCTCGCCGGCGACATGCAGAACCGCGCGATCATCCAGTCTCGCCAAAGGCATGTCGTGCTCCCGTATCTGGAAAATGGCCGCGAGCGATCTCGCTCACGCTGGAGATAGCCTCGCAGGCGCCTGCACTCAAGGCATGCCGGTGATGACAATGCCCCGGTTTTATCGCATCACTAGGCGCAATCAATCCTGCGACAAGCAACGAGGTGTGCGATGGCGGTTTTCGATCTGATTCTCAAGGGCGGCTGCGTGGTCAATCACGATGGCGAGGGCATCCGCGATATCGGCGTGCGCGCCGGCGCCATCGCCGAAATCGGCGATCTCTCGCAGGCCTCCGCCGAACGCGTGGTCGATTGTACCGGTCTCCATATCCTGCCCGGCGTGATCGACAGCCAGGTGCATTTTCGCGAGCCGGGCCTCGATCACAAGGAAGATCTCGAAACCGGCGCCCGCGCGGCCGTGATGGGCGGCGTCACCAGCGTCTTCGAGATGCCCAATACCAATCCCCAGACGACGACACCGGAAGCGCTGGCCGACAAGATCGCTCGCGCGACGAACCGCATGCATTGCGATTTCGGCTTCTGGGTCGGCGGCACGCACGAAAATGCGAAGGACATCCCCGAACTCGAGCGCCTGCCGGGCGCCGTGGGCATCAAGGTCTTCATGGGTTCGTCCACCGGCTCGCTGCTGGTGGAGGATGATGGCGGCGTCACCGAAATTCTGAAACGCACCCGCCGGCGTTCGGCCTTCCATTCGGAAGACGAGGAGATGCTGCGCGAACGCAAGCCCCTTCGCGTGGAGGGCGATCCGCGTTCGCATCCCGTCTGGCGCTCGCCGGAAGTCGCCCTGAAATGCACCGAGCGGCTGGTCCGCATCGCCCATGCGACGGGCGCAAAGATCCATGTGCTGCATATCTCGACGAAGGAGGAGATGGATTTTCTCGTCCATCACAAGGACGTCGCCACCGTCGAGGTGACGCCAAACCATCTCACGCTCACCGCGCCTGAAGCCTATGAGCGCCTCGGCGCGCTCGCCCAGATGAACCCGCCGGTGCGCGACGAGGGCCATCGCGAGGGCATCTGGCGCGGTCTTACCCAGGGCATCGTCGATGTACTCGGCTCCGACCATGCGCCACATACGCTGGAAGAGAAGCAGAATGCCACCTATCCGAACACGCCCTCGGGCATGACCGGCGTACAGACGCTGGTCCCGGTGATGCTCGATCACATCAATAAGGGCCGTCTATCGCTGGCGCGCTTCGTTGATCTCACCTCGGCGGGCCCCCAGCGCATTTTCGGCATTGCCCGCAAGGGGCGCATCGCAGCCGGCTATGACGCCGATTTCACCATCGTCGATCTGAAGAAGCAGATGACCATCACCAATGACTGGATCGCCTCGAAATGCGGCTGGACGCCCTATGACGGGGTCTCGGTCACAGGCTGGCCGGTCGGCACCATGGTGCGCGGCAAGGTGGTGATGTGGGAGGGCGAACTCACCACGCCCGGCGCCGGCGCGCCGGTGCGCTTCGTGGATACGCTGGGGGGCTGATCAGCCCCCTGCCGCCACACGCAGCGGAACATTCCCCGCCGCGCTCTTCGACGCCACATAGAGGCCGCGTTGCTGCGGGTGCGGCGAGAGCGCGTCGGTGAGACCAATGACGGTCTCGGCCGCCCCCAGAAGCATCACACCGTCGGGAACCAGCGCTGCGGAGAGCCGCCGCAACACGTCTGTCTTGGTGGGCTGGTCGAAATAGATCAGCACGTTGCGGCAATAGATCACGTCGAACTGGCCCAGCTGCGAGAAATCCTTGATCAGGTTCATCTGCTTGAAGCTGACCATGGATTTGATCGCCGGCGAGATGTGCCAGGCATCGCCCTTTTGCTGGAAGTATTTCAGCAGCATCTGGATCGGCAATCCGCGCTGCACCTCGAACTGGGTGTAGACTCCCGCCTTCGCCTTCTCCAGCACTTCGCCCGCAATATCCGTCGCGACGATCTCGATCTGCCAGCCGGAGAGCTTTGCCCGCGCCTCGTCGAGGATCATCGCCAGCGAATACGGCTCCTGGCCCGAGGAGGCAGCGGCACACCAGATGCGCAGCTTGCGCTTGCCGGCGCGCGCGGCGAGCATCTGCGGCAGGATGGTGTCCTTGAAGATGTCGAAGGGCGTCTTGTCCCGGAAGAAGAAGGTCTCGTTGGTGGTCATCGCCTCGACCACAGCCGTCTCCAGTGCCCGGTCCCTGCCCTGCCTGAGCTTTGCGACGAGATCGGAAACCGCATTCAGCGAGAACCTGCGGCAGATCGGGCCGAGCCGACTGTCGATCAGGTAGCGTTTCTCCGCCGACAGGGCGAGGCCGGAGCGCTCCTTCAGGAAGCCGCGGAGATAATCGAATTCGGCGTCCAGCATCACTTGCCCCCACCCAGGTAACGTTTGGCCGCGCCCGCGAGATCGCGCAGCGGCAGGATTTCATGTGCCAGACCAGCCTTGGCAATCGATCCGGGCATGCCCCAGACCGTACTCGTCGCCTCGTCCTGGACGATGACCGCGCCGCCGGCTTCGCCGATCGCGCGGGCGCCGTGCGTCCCATCCGATCCCATGCCGGTGAGCACCACGGAAAGGGTCTGTGCCCCGAATATCGTTGCGGCATCGAAGAAAAGCACATCGACCGCCGGCTTGCAGAAATTCACCGGCGCACCGTCGTCGAGACGCAGCGCCACGCCGGCGCCACTGCGGCGCAGGCCCATATGCTTGCCGCCAGGCGCCACATAGATCCGCCCCGACTGGAGCGGTTCACCATCCTTCGCCTCGGCGGCGGGCATGCCGGTCTGGGCGCCGAGATGTTCGGCGAAGACGGCGGTAAAGACCGGCGGCATGTGCTGGACGACGAGGACGGGCATCCCGCGCAAGGAGGGCGCAAGCGCTGCAAGAAACTCGCCGACCGCGCGGGGCCCGCCCGTCGAGGCGCCGACCACGAGGAATCTCTTGGGCGTATTCGATGCCACGGGGCGCAATGTCGTGCTCGCCGGACGCGCCTGTGGCGCAGCGCCGGCCCGCATCGGCGTCCCTGTCGCCGGAGCCGGGGCGCCACCGGGCGGGGCACGCAGGAACTGACGGGCGGCGGGCGCCGGCTGGCCGGGCCTCGGCGCACCCGGTGCGGCACGCTCCACGCGGAAGCTGCGCGCCCCCGCATTGGCAACCGGGGCTGTCATGGCCGCATCGACATCATCACGATGGCGCGGCGCGAGACCCTGTATCTTGATCAGGAGGTCCTGCCGGAAGGTGAGCGACGTGGTCACACCACGATGACTTTCCGGCTTGGCGAGATAGTCGACTGCCCCGAGCGAGAGGCATTTCAGGGATGTCTGGGCATTGCGCTGCGTGAGCGTCGAGACCACGACGATGGACACGCCGGGGCATTTCGCCAGCAACAGCGGCAGCGCCGTGATGCCGTCCATCTCCGGCATCTCGATGTCGAGCAACACGATTTCCGGCTTGGCACGGGCGATCTGATCGACGGCGACACGTCCGTTATTGCAGGTGGCCACGACCGTGTGACCCGCCTCTTCCAGCCAGCGCGCCGTAAGACCGCGAATGACGACGCTGTCATCGACAACCATGATCCGCATCGGAGTCATTTGGGCGGGGCTCTGGCCCCGGGCTGGAACACTCGTCATCTGAGACTCGTTTCTGGTACGCGTTACCCGCGGCAACGCGCGCGACGAAGGTGGCGAAGGCGCCTGGGGCGCGGGCATGGTCGGCGAGAAAGCGCGACCGCGCCGGCGCGAAAGCGAGATCAAACCAGGCCGACTTCCTGCATCTTGGCCGTCATGATCTCCTTGTCGAAGGGCTTCATGATGTATTCGTCGGCCCCCGCGCGCATGGCGCGGGCGATGTTGCCGACATCATTCTCCGTGGTGCAGAAAACCACCTTGGGCGCAGTACCGCCAGGCAGTTCACGCAGCGCCTTCAGAAACGAGAAACCATCCATCACGGGCATGTTCCAGTCGAGCAGCACGGCATCAGGCATCTGCTCTCGGCAGCGCACCAGCGCCTGCTCACCGTCTTCCGCCTCCGAGGTGCGGAAGGAGAGGCCTTCCAGGATGCGCCGTGCGACCTTGCGGATGACGGCCGAGTCGTCGACGATCAGGCAATGCTTCATCATGCCCTCCTCAGGGTCGTCAGGCTGCGCGGGCTTCGGCGTCGAAAGCGAGAACCGCATCGACGTCGAGAATGATCAGGAGGCGATCGTCAAGGCGGTGGACACCACGCGAGAGCTTGACCCAGGCCTGGTCCATATGAACGGGGCTTGGTTCGTGTGTCTCGGTGGAGAGCTTCATGACCTCTCCGACGGAATCGACCAGCAGACCGTAGGATTCGCCGTTGCGCTCAAGACCCACAGCCATGTCCTGGGCGCCCTCGTTGCGATCGGGCAGGCCGAGACGGCGGCGCAGACACATGGCGGTGACGACGCGACCGCGCAGATTGAGCAGGCCCATGATCTCGCGCGGTGCCAGGGGCACCGTGGTGAGGGAACTCGCAATGAAGACATCATGCACCCGGTCGATCGGCAGACCGAACATCTGGTCACCGAGCAGAACAGTGACGAATTCCTCGTATTCCTGCACGGCGCGCCCGTCGCGCCCGGCATCGTTCACGTTGGCGGCCATCATGCGGCTTCTCCCAGCTGGGCTTCGGTTTCGGCGAGAGCGGCAACGAGACCGCTACGGTCGAATTTCGCGATGAATTCAGAGATATCGAGCTTGCGCGCCATCTCGATCGCCTCTGGCGTAACGGCGGAAGACAGGGCGATCACCGGCATGCGCGACAGGCGCGCCTGGGCCCGTACCGCCTTGATCAGCGCGAAACCGTCGCGGCCCGGCATATCAACATCGGCGACGATGGCGTCGATCCGGCGATCGGAATTGAGAGCCGAAAGCGCCTGCTCGGTGCCCGCTGCGGTGATGACGCGGTACCCGGCCGCCTTGAGCACAGGGCTGAGCATCTCGCGGAAGAAGGAGGAATCATCCACCAGCAGCACCGTGCGGGCATCCTTCGGATTTTTCACCGGCACGCCGGATGTCCAGTCCTCATGGGCCAGGGGCAGATAGTGCACCACGTTGACGATCTCGGTAGCGCGCCCGCGAATGACGGCGGAGCCCAACAGATCCGGGCGATCGGCCACGAGCTCGATATCGAGCACATCATCGACAATATCGACGATCTCATCGACCACGAGACCCATCGCTCGCTCCCCGTCGGAGAAGACGACCAGTGCCTGCGGCCCCTCGCTCTTTATCGCGATGGCCGGATCGGCCGGCACCAGTGGCATCAGCTTGCCGCGATACTGGATCAGCGGACGACCGCCGACCCATTCGATCTTGGCGGCATCGATTTCCTCGAGACGTGTGACAAGGGACAGCGGCACCGCCTTGTGGGTCTCGCCGCCGCCACGGAAGACCAGCAGAGTCGTCGATTCGTTATCGTTGCTCTCTTCCATGTCCTCAGCCGCTTCGACGCCGAACTGGGTATCACCCGAACCCTGCCCGACCATTTTCGCGATGCCGTTGGGATCGATGATCAGCACGACCGCGCCGTCGCCGAGGATGGTGTTGCCGGAGAACATCGGGATATGGCGCAGCTTGGTCGCCATCGGCTTGACCACGATTTCCTCGGTGTGGAAGACGCCGTCCACCAGGATACCGAAGCGCTGACGCCCGACCTGCGAAACCACGACGAAACCCTCATCGCCAGAATTGGCTTCCGCCCCGTCGAGACCGAGCACCTTGCCGATTGGCACGATCGGCAGAAGCCGGTCGCGCAAACGCAGGACCGGGGTCCCGTTGATGCGTTCGATCTGGTGATCCGAACCGTTCTTGACGCGCACCAGTTCCAGCACCGAAACCTGCGGAATGGCGAAGCGCTGATCCTGAGCGGAGACGATCAGGGCGGCCACGATGGCCAGCGTCAGCGGGATCTTGATGGTGAAGACCGTGCCCTTGCCCTGCTCGGAGCGGATCTCGACCGTACCGCCGATCAGCTCGATATTGGTCTTGACCACATCCATGCCGACACCGCGACCGGAAACGGCGGTGACCTGGGCGGCGGTCGAGAAGCCGGGATGGAAGATGTACTTGGCCATCTGGGCTTCGCTCATCCGCTCGATTTCCGCCTCGGTGGCGAGCCCCTGCGAAACGATCTTGCGCGCGATCGCGTCGTAGTTCAGGCCCTTGCCATCATCGGCGATCTCGATCGTGATGGTGCCGCCTTCATGATAGGCGTTGAGACGGATGGTGCCGCGCTCGGGCTTGCCGGCGGCACGGCGCGCCTCGGCATCCTCGATGCCGTGATCCGCCGAGTTGCGGATCATGTGTGTCAGCGGATCCTTGATGACTTCGAGCACCTGGCGGTCGAGCTCGGTATCGGCTCCCTGCATCACCAGCTCGATCTTCTTGCCGAGTTCGGAAGAAAGATCGCGAATGACGCGCGGCAGTTTCTGCCAGGCGGTACCGATGGGCTGCATGCGCGTCTTCATGACGCCTTCCTGCAGCTCGGCGGTGACATGGGACAGACGCTGCAGCGGCACCTTGTAGCCACTGTCATCCTCGCGCCTGGCGATCTCGAGCAGCTGGTTGCGGGTAAGCACCAGCTCGGAGACCATCGTCATCAGATGCTCGAGCGTATCGACGTTGACCCGGATGGTCTGGACCTTGGCGACGTTCTGCTCGGCGCCGGCATTCCCGGGATTGTCCTTCGGCTCGACCTTCTTCGCAGCCGGCGCCGGCTTGTTTTCGGCAGGCCTGTTGTCAGCGACGGGTGCCGCAGCGGCGACCGGCGCCTCGGCGACAGCCTCTTCGACCGGTGCCTCGTCGGGTTCGCCGAGCACGCGGCCCTCCATCACGACGGGCGCCTCGATCTCTTCCAGCACACCCTCCTCGTCATCGGGACCGGGCGCTTCCATGAAGGCGCGCTCCAGCTCGTCGAGCGGAATTTCACCGGGAAGCAGGTCCCGCTCCAGCTGCTGGAAGACGAATCCGCCCGCTTCCGGCGCTTCATCCGCCGCCGTATCAGCGGGCACTTCGGACGACACTTGCGCGCTGCCGACTTGTTGCGAAACGAGCGCTTCGGGGTCGGCATTGGACATCGCGTCAAGCGCGCCGATCAGATCCTGATCCTCGCCCTCGGGCTCGGCGGCGGTGCGCTCGAGCTCGGCGACGATCTCCTTGATCCGGTCCAGAGTCTGCAGGATCAGCGAAACGGCGTCGGTGGTCACCGGATGGCCGTCGCGGAACTTGCCCATCAGCGTTTCAGCCGCATGCGCCAGCGCCTCGAGGCGCGGCAGGCCGAGAAAGCCGCAGGTGCCCTTGATGGTATGGACGAGCCGGAAGATGTTCCGGAGGATCGTCTCGTTGTTGGGATCCTGTTCGAAGCGAACCAGTTCGACATCGACCGTATCGAGATGCTCGCCGGTCTCGGTCAGAAATTCGCGCAAAAGATCATCCATGACGTCACTCTACTCTCGCAAGGCCTGCTTCTAGCAGAGCAGTGTCGTCACAAGTTCTTTATGTTCCGTTTCTGGATTATGGAAAAAGAGTAAATTTGCTCGCTTATATACTTAACAGAGCATTCATCATACCGGATCGGCATGCACAGTGAAGGCTTCACCTTCGAGATCCAGCTTCACCTGCATGCTGGAAGCGCGCGCGACGAGCCCGGTGTAATAAAACTGGATGCCATGCGCATCGACACCCTCGCCCTCCGGCTCGCCGTCGAGCAGCGCCTGCGCATGCGGGGGAATGCGGGCATTCTTTCCCGTAGCGGCGATGCTGAAATGCGAAGCCGTTTCATCCCCCTCGATGGTGACGATGATCTCGCCACCGCGCGGAATCCCCTGCGCTGCCATGACGAGGAGGTTAAGCAGGAGCTTGACCCGATTCTTGGGCAGCAACTGGCGCTGCGCGTTCCAGACGAGGCGCGTCTTGTCGTCATGGAAGAAGGCCTTCGCCACCTGCTCGGCATCGCCGGTATCGATCGCAGCGCCCGCAGAACCGGCGGCACCAAAAGCGATGCGCGCGAATTGCAGGCGCGCGGAGGCCTGACGGGCGCTCTTGCGGATGAGATCGAGAGCAAAATCCTTCATGCCCGGATCGTTCTCGTCCTCCATCACCTCGAGGCCGTTGACGATGGCGCCGACAGGGCTGATCACGTCGTGACAAACCCGCGAGCACAGAAGGGCAGCGAGATCGAGGGAATCGAGGTCGAGCTTGGCCATGAAACGGGTCTCCCGGTGACGCGATGTCCTGTCCCGTCTGCGAATCAGGCCAGACGGATTGCAGATTTTCACTAGCCGCCTTCAGCCACCTTGAAAACCCTTGACTCCATCATGCTCACAACCGCGCGAGGCGCGCACGTTGCTCCTGCCAGACCTGCTCGGCCCGCTCGCGCGCCAGGGGATCGTCCAGAAAGGCGTCGCGCGATGCCCGGGAATGGAACAGGTAGAGCTTGTCATCGACCACTGCGGCAACGCGGGCTCCGGCCTCGACCAGACGCCCCTCCCCCATCGCCAGCGCATCGAAGCCGCCGAGGCGCGGGGCATAGACCTGCGGCCGGGACAGAAAGGCGGCACGGTTGGCTTCGCTGGTGAAGCGCCAGGCCGTACCGCGCCAAACCGCTTCCAGCGCACGTTCACCGGGCTGCGGCTTGTTGCCGAGAAAATACGTCACGGGGTCGAAGCCTTCGAGGGCAATCCCCGAAACCACATGCCGCCCGCCATTCTGCTCGACTCCGACGAGCGGCGGCAACCGGGCAAGACGCGCCTCGCCGGCGGCCGCACCCGAGGCGGTAGCTGCGACCGGCTCCGCGAGTCCCCCCGGACCGGCCGACACCGGCGCTGCTGGAACGCTGGCGGCCAGAGCCGCAAGAACAGGCAGCATACGGGCGAAAAGGCGTGGTCGTGTTAACGACATATTACCCTTCTTGGTTAAGGCTTGACAAAGCCGGGACGTCGATGCGTGACGGCAGCTTGAGGCTTGTACAGGCCGGGGCTGAAAACGGGGTTCATGCAATTGCTCGAATTGTCGGGATTCGGCATTTCGGGTCGAAAATTCGGGAGACAGGACATGCGCTCAACCCGATGGTCCTTTGCCTCGCCGTTGCGATGCACATCGCCCGGGGCCGGTACCGCGAACGCGACCAGAGCGCTCGCGAAAATTACGCGCCGCCTGTCGGTCGTGCTGGCTGCAGCGGCGATCGCATTGCCGCTGATCGCTGCAGACGCGGTTGCGCAGCAGCGCGAATTGCCGCCGCCGGGCCAGCCCGGCACCGGGGTTTCGCCGCGCCAGCAGGCGCAGCCGGAGGAATTCCAGCCTCAGGAAATTATCGATCAGGGCCATGCCTTCTTCGGTTCGATCTCACGCGGGCTCGCACTTACCGTGCAGGAGGCGTTCAAGCGCTGGGGCGAGCCCAACGGCTATATTCTCGGCCAGGAAGGTGGTGGCGCATTCATTGCCGGGCTGCGCTACGGCGAAGGCGTGCTCTATACCCGCAATGCCGGGAATCAGCCCGTCTTCTGGCAAGGGCCGTCGGTCGGCTTCGATTTCGGCGCGGAAGGATCGCGCACGATGATGCTGGTCTACGACCTGCCCGCGACGGATGCGATCTATCAGCGCTTCCTCGGCATGGACGGCTCGGCCTACATGGTGGGCGGATTCGGCATGACGGCCCTGTCGGCCAATTACACCATCGTGGTGCCGATCCGCACCGGTGTCGGCGTCCGGCTGGGCGCCAATGTCGGCTATCTCAACTTTACGGAACGCCCCACCTGGAATCCCTTCTGAGACCATGCTCCGTGCACCGCAGCATGCGTGTCCATGCGAGGGTGGCGGCGGTGGGCGGAGCGTGCCATTGTAGGTCAGTGAGCCACTTTTGCAGGGAAGGCGCGTGACAGCGTGATCGAGAGCCTGATGATCTTCGCGTTGGGATTTTTCGTCTCGACGCTGCTCGCGCTCCTGATCGTGCCTGCGCTCAACGAGCGCGCGGACCGGCTCGCACGCCGGCGCGTCGAGGCTCAATTGCCGACATCCGTGGCCGAACTCAATGCGGAACGCGATTCCCTGCGCGCCGAGCTCGCCGTGCGCGAGCGCCGTATGGAGATCAGGCTGGAGGAGATCCGCGCTGGCCAGATGAACGACAGGGTTGAACTCGGCCATCGCGCTGCCCGGATAGCCGCGATTACGGACGAAAGGGATGCCGCGCGGGCTGAAATCAGCCGGCTCGAAGCAGAGGGAGAAAGCCTGCGCGCCGCGCTGGCGGACAGCGAATCCCGGGCGCAAGGTCTTTCCGTTAACTTGTTGGAAACGCGAGATATTCTTACACGGCGCGAAGCAGCCCTCGCCGATTTGCAAGGCCGCCATGCCAAGGCGCTGGCCGATCTCGATGCGCAGCGCATCCGGGCAGCGGATCTGCAGACGCGCCTCGATTCCGAAACCGCGCGCGCCAAGGAAGCCGAGCGGCTTGCGCGGGCGCGACGGGAGGAGATCATCGCGCTCGAAGCCGAACTTGCGCGGACCCGCAAGGCGCTCGACGACGAGGAGGCGCGCGGGGAGGTGCTCGAACGCCGCGCCGAAACCTTCGCCGCGGAGCGAGACAGCGCGCGCACTGATCTCGCAGCGCGTGAGGCAACTCTCGCCGAGACCTACGGAGCCAAAGACGAACTCACCGAGGCGCTCGCCCGCGAAAGTGATGCGCTCGCCGCCGCCAATGCCCGGATCGCCGAGTTGGAAGCCCGGGCAAGCCGGCTGGAGCAGGATCGTAGCGCCGATGCCGAGAGTCAGAAGCAGATGCGCGAGTCCCTGCGCCAGGATATCGACGCGCTACGCGCAGAAAAAGCCTCCCTGCAAGGCGCCCTCGATCAGGCCCGCACGGAGAGGCGACGCCTCGAGCAGGAGGTGTCGCGCCAGCGCAAGGCCTTCGAGGAGGATCTTTCGGCGCAGAACACATTGCTGCTGACCCAGATCGACGAGATCACCCAAAAGATCATGGATGCGCAGCAGCAGGCGAGTCAGCCCGTCGCAGCAACCGGCAACGGCAACGGGGCGAATGGCAGGAAGGGCGGACCGGCAGCTTCGGAACAGAAGGCGCCACCCGAAAAGACGTCGGCTGCCAGATCATCGAATACCAAATCGTCTGCCAGCAAGGGTTCCGCCAGCAAGACGACCGCACCCAAGGCGAATGCCGCCATCACGTCAGCTGCGCACAAAACACCCGCCGCGCCCGCGCATCGCGGCGGTCAGGTGAACCAGACGGGTCAAAAGACTACGCAGGCCGCAAAAACGCGCTGATACCTCGCCTCATATAGCAAATTCCCCCTGGCCGTATCGCGATCTCACCGGTTTCGGCGAAGGGGGAGATCTGCCTATCGCGATACTTTATCGACAAATTATCGATATATGACGATCAATTTATTGACAACGCAACGCAGGTTATGCAGCAATGCAACCACGCGCCGACATTTCAGAGGGGTCTGCGCACAATCTTGGGAGACGATTCATGCATGCATTCACGCGTATCACGCTCGGGCTCGGCATCGCCGTCGCCATGTCCGCCGGAGCTTCCGCCCAGAGCTGGGACATGCCGACGCCGTATCCGGACGGGAACTTTCACACGATCAATATCAGCCAGTTCGCCGACGATGTCCGCGCGGCGACCGATGGCGGCCTGGACATCACCTTGCATTCCGCAGGCTCGTTGATCCGCCATCCGGAGATCAAGCGCTCCATCCGCTCGGGTATCGTGCCGATCGGCGAGGCGCTGGTCTCGCTGCATGCCAATGAGAATCCCGTCTACGGACTCGACTCCGTCCCATTCCTGGCGACCAGCTATGACGATGCCCGCGCGCTCTATGAGGCCCAGCGCCCTGCGCTCGAAGAGGCGCTCGCCGAAGAAGGTCTGACGCTGCTGTTCTCGGTGCCGTGGCCGCCGCAGGGCATCTATGCCAAGATGGAGATCACGTCCATCGACGACATGGAGGGCCTGCGTTTCCGCACCTACAATCCCGGCACCGGTCGCATCGCGGCGCTCTCTGGCGCGACGCCGGTCCAGGTCGAGGTCGCGGATCTGCCGACCGCCTTCGCCACGGGCCGCGTCGAGGCGACGATCACCTCGCCGGCCACGGGCGTCGACTCGCAGTTCTGGGACTTCCTGGAATACTACCACGACACCCAAGCCTGGTTGCCGCGCAACATGGTGATCGTCAATACCGCCGCTTTCGAGGCGCTGGACAATGCCACCCGCGAAGCAGTGCTGGAAGCTGCCGCGACCGCCGAGGAGCGCGGCTGGGCCTCTTCCGAAGAAGTCACGGTGACCGCGACCGAAGAACTGGCCGCAAACGGGCTCAACGTGATCACCCCCTCCGATGAACTGCGTGAAGGCTTCCAGCAGATCGGCGCCCAGATCGCCGCTGAATGGGCGGAAGAAGCCGGCGAGACCGGTGCTGCCGTGCTGGAGACCTACGAGTCCCTGCGCTGACCTTGAGAAACCATGGGGCCCCTTCCCCGGAAGGGGCCTTTTTCGTTCCGGTTCAGCTGCGACGAGCCGGCCGCGTCGCGCGGCCTGTCAACCTGGAGGCGCAGCAATGCGACGCGCACTTGACACCCTTTTTGCGATCGCCCTGTGGGCCGCGATCGCCTGCCTCGTTTCGATTGCCCTTCTCGTCGGCCTGCAGGTCGGCGGTCGGATCGTGGACGCGATACTCAGCGCGCTTGGTCTGGCCCGGTCGGGTTTCGTCATCCTGTCACTCTCGGAAATCGCCGGTTATCTGCTCGCCGCAGGGAGCTTTCTGGGCCTTGCCGCGACGCTCAAGGGCGGCGTTCATATCCGGGTGACGATGCTGATCAGCAACGTGCCCCTGAAGGTTCGCTCGGTGCTTGAAGGCGCAGCCCTGCTCGTCGGCGCCATCGCGACGAGCTACGCCTCCTGGCATCTGGCGCAATACGCCCATACCACCTGGCGCTTCAACGAAGTCTCGCCCGGGCTGGTGCCGGTGCCGCTCTATATCCCGCAGGTCGCGATGGTGGTGGGCGCCGTGCTGCTCGCCATCGCCTTCCTCGACGAGTTCATCATCACCCTGCGCACCGGACGCCCGAGCTTCACGGGCACCGAAGACGCGATCAATCTCGGGCAGGAGGAGTGAGCCATGGATCTGCTTCCTGTCAGCCTGGGCCTCATAGCGCTGCTCTTCGTCCTGATCGGGCTGGGCGTCTGGATCGCCGTGGCGCTCGCCACGATGGGCTTCGTCGCGATCATCCTGCAACTGAACCTGCCGCCCGGCACGATCCTCGCCACATCTCTGTGGCAAGGATCCAAATCCTGGGATCTCACGGCTTTGCCGATGTTCATCCTGATGGGCGACATCCTTTTCCGCACGCGCCTGTCGCAGGACATGTTCGACGGACTCGCGCCCTGGCTGGCGAAGCTGCCCGGTCGCCTGATCCACGTGAATATCGTCGGCTCGACCATCTTTGCGGCCGTCTCCGGCTCTTCCGCTGCGACCTGCGCCACGATCGGGCGCATTTCGCTCTCGGAACTGACCAAGCGCGGCTATTCCAGCACGGTCTCGATTGGTGCGCTCGCGGGTTCCGCCACGATCGGTCTGATGATCCCGCCCTCGATCATCCTGATCGTCTATGCGGCGGCGACGGAGCTCTCCGTGGCGCGACTGTTCATCGCAGGCGTGATCCCCGGTCTGATGCTCACGGCCCTTTTCATGACCTATGTCATCATCTGGGCCCTGTTCAACAAAGACAAGATGCCGCCGCCGGAACCGGCGATGCCCTTCTTGGAGCGGGTCAAGGCACTGCGCCGCCTCGCCCCCGTCATCATGCTGATCATCGGGGTGATCGGCTCCATCTACATGGGCCTCGCCTCTCCCACCGAGGCCGCCGTCGTCGGGGTCTTCCTCTCGCTTGCCATTGCCTGGGCGACGGGGACGATGACGCGGGATACCATGCGCGAAGCCCTCGTCGCCTCCACCAAGACGAGTTGCATGATCATCTTCATCCTCGCCGGCGCCGCCTTCCTGACGACGGCGATGGGCTTTACCGGCATTCCGCGCGTGCTGGCGGAGTGGATCGGCAGCTTCGGGCTGTCACAGGGCATGCTGCTGCTCGCCCTGACGGTCTTCTTCATCATCATGGGCTGCTTCCTCGACGGGATCTCGATGGTGGTGCTCACCACATCCATCATCATGCCGCTGGTCGTCGGTGCCGGGTTCGACCTGATCTGGTTCGGTATCTATATCGTTCTGGTGGTCGAGATGGCGCAGATCACGCCGCCGGTCGGCTTCAATCTCTACGTCCTGCAATCACTCACTGGAAAAGACATCTTCAGGCTCGGGCTTTACACGGCGCCGTTCTTTCTGATCATGTGTGTCGCAGCCTTCCTGCTCGCGATGTATCCCGATATCGCGCTGTGGCTGCCGCGTACCATGCTGGAGGCACGCTGATGCGCGGCGATTGACAAGAAACCTGTCCGGAGACGTCATGAGTGCGAAAAGCCTGAACCCCTCCGGCATCGGTCCCATCGTCTCCTCCGCCCATCTGGCGGAGGGGGCGCTGCCGGCCCTGTCGGAATTCGAATTCGGCATGATTCTGGCCAGCCACGCCTTTCATCGCTGGATGATGCGTTGCATCGCGGCGGCGGGCGTGCCGGATCTCTCACCGCTCGACGTCCTGATCCTGCATACGGTCAACCATCGCGGACGCGCCAAGAGGCTGGCCGATATCTGCCTCGTTCTCTCGATCGAGGAGACCCATCTCGTCAGCTACGGAGTCAAGAAGCTGCAGAGCGCAGGCCTCGTCACATCAGGGCGCGCCGGCAAGGAAAAAACCGTCGTGATCACCGAGAAGGGCCGCGAGATCTGCACAAAATACCGCGAGATTCGCGACAAGCTCCTGATCGGTCCGTTGAGCACCACCACCCTCGACAAGGAGCAGCTCTCCGAAATCGCGGCGATGATGCGTGCGCTCTCGGGCCATTACGACCAGGCCGCCCGGGCCGCAGCCTCCCTGTAGCCCCCTCAGGCGCAAGCTGTGAAACGCCCGTGACGATTTTCCGCTTCCTTGATCATGCCATACGGGCCTAGCCTGACCGGGTCTCTCTCCCGATGAAGGTGATCTCCGTGTCCGCAGCCCCCGCCCCCGCCGATCAGGTTTCCGACTGGCTCGCCGAGCAGCAGCCCGCCATGCTCGCCCTGCTGGAGGAGGTCGTGAACATCGATTCCGGCTCCTATGACAAGGCGGGCGTCGATGCGGTGGGGGAGCGCTTCAAGCGCTTCTTCGCAGAACACGGCATCGAGACCACGACCATCCCCGATGAGACCTATGGCGAGGCGATCAAGGCGCATGTGGCCGGCTCCGGCGGTGCCAACAAGCCGATCCTGCTGATGGGCCATCGCGACACGGTCTTCCCCAGGGGTGAAGTCGCCCGCCGCCCCTTCCGCATCGAGAATGGCCGCGCCTACGGGCCGGGTGTCTGCGACATGAAAGCGGGGCTCGTGATCAACGCCTTCGTCCTCGCCGCCTATCACAAATTCGGCGGCGCGCCGGCGCCACTGCTCGGCCTGATCACCAGCGATGAGGAGATCGGCTCTCCCGCCTGCCGCCCGATCATCGAGGAGACCGCCCGCGAAGCCCGCGCCGTGTTCAATTCCGAGCCGGGACGCCCATCGGGCAATATCGTGACCGGGCGCAAGGGAGGGGTGTTCATGCAGATGAACATCCACGGCAAGGCGGCTCATTCCGGCGGCAACTTCGCACAGGGCGCCTCCGCCATCGGCGCGCTCGCCCACAAGATCATCGCCCTGCATGCGATCACCGATATCGAGGCTGGCATCACCGTGAATGTCGGGCTGATCCGGGGCGGACAATCGGTGAATACGGTGGCCCCGCTCGCAGAATGCGAGATCGATCTGCGCTATATCACCCCCGACCAGCGCGAGGCGGCGATGGCGCGCATCGCGGAAATCGTTGCTGCCGAAGATGTCGCGGGCACGCGCGCGGAACTCATGATCAAGGGCGAATTCCACCCGCTGGTGCAGGATGACGGCTCGAAGGAACTTTTCGGGGTTTATCAGAAGGCCATGGCGGAAAACGGCGTCACCGTCGAGGGCGAATTCGCTGGCGGCTGCGCCGATTCCGGCTTCACCGCGAGCGTCGGCTGCCCCACCCTGTGCGCCACCGGCCCCGTGGGCGGCAAGGCCCATTCGCCGGAGGAATACATGGAAGTCGAGACCATGGTCCCGCGTGCGCAGGGTATCGCCCGCGCGATCGCGGGGCTGGGGGCGCGCGGTTGAGTTTTGCGCAGGCCCGGGAACCTGAAGCGCGGCTATTGCGTTTCGACAGGATCGCGTCATGTCGCGCTTTCGCCGTTGCAACCCGTTCGCCGTGATAGTGAGAGTAACCGCGCCTTGAAAAAGAAGAGACTCGGCCTCTTTCAGATCACGGCCCGCACACCGCGTGCGCTGATCTTCCCCGCCATCGTGGTGATCGCCGGGATCGCGGCGACGTTCTTTCTCAGCCAGCAATACGAACGCCTCGCGCGCGAACGCGACGAGGAGCGTTTCGTGGCCCTGGTGGAAGAGCGCGCGGCTGCAGTGCAGCAGCGCATGGAGGATTACGTCGCCCTTCTGCGTGGCACGGCCGCGCTGATGGCGAGCCGCCCCGCCGGCGCGGTCAGCCAGCCGGAATTTCGCCGCTATGTCGCCCGCCTGCGTATCGCGGAGCTCTATCCCGGCGTGCAGGGGATCGGCTTTGCCAGGGCCGTCGAGGCCTCCGATCTGCCGGCTATCGAGGCGCGGATGCGTCAGTATCACCCGGATTTCCGGGTCTGGCCCGAGGGCGATCGGGACACCTATACGGCCATTGTCTATCTCGAACCGCAGGACGCGCGAAACCGCGCCGCGCTCGGCTACGACATGTTCTCCGAGGCGATCCGGCGCGATGCGATGGAGCGCGCCCGCGATCGCGGCCAGCGCGCCACATCCGGGCGCGTGGAACTCGTTCAGGAAATCGAGGAAGACGATCTGCAACCGGGCTTTCTGATCTACCTGCCGATCTATGGCGGCGCACGCATCCCCGAAACGGTCGAGAATCGACGCGAGAGGCTGATCGGCTGGGTCTACAGCCCGTTTCGCGCAGGTGACCTTTTCGACCACTCTTTCGAACTGCGTGAGCGCCCGGCGGAAATCGCCTTCTCCGTCTTCGACGGCGAGACCACCGACGAGGCCGATCTGCTCTACCGCTCGGCGCGCAGCGAAACCGACCCGGCCATCGCGCTTCGCGACGAGCGGGTGATCCAGATCGGCGACCGCCCCTGGACGTTGCAGATCGAGACGACGCCCTCCTTCGCCGCCGATTCCGCCCGCGCGCTCTCTCCCTGGCTCATGGGGATCGGCTTCTTTGCCACGCTGCTTCTGGGGCTCGCCACGCTCGGTCAGGCCCGGGCGACGGAGGAAGCCGAGGAGGCCAATACCGCCCTCGAAGATATGAACGAGACCCTGGAACATCGCGTCGAGAAGCGCACTGCCCAGCTGGAGCGCGCCCGCGCCAAACTCGCCGGGCTGATTGCCAATCTCGAACATGCGGTGGCTGCGCGCACCGCCGATCTGACCGAGGCCAATGAGGAAATCCAGCGCTTCGCCTATATCGTCAGCCATGATCTGCGCGCACCGCTTGTCAACGTCATGGGTTTTACCGCCGAGCTTGAGGCTGTGCGCAAGGAGGTCGAGGCCTTCATTGCGCAAGTTGCGGAGAAAGCGCCGGAACTCGTTACCGATGACGCCCGCATGGCGGTCGAGACCGATCTGCCCGAGGCGCTCGACTTCATCCGCTCCTCCACCCAGCGCATGGACCGCCTGATCGCCGCGATCCTCAAGCTCTCCCGCGAGGGCCGCCGGGTGCTGACGCCCGAACCGATCGTGATGCGCGACGTGATCGCGCAGCTCGAGCAGAACATCACCCATCAGCTCGAGGAAGAGGGCGCGGAAATCGTGATCGAGGACATGCCCGATCTGGTCTCCGACCGGGTGGCGCTGGAGCAGATCTTCGGCAATCTCATCGAGAACGCGGTGAAATATCTCGATCCGACCCGCCCGGGGCGGATCACCGTGCGCGGCCATGCCGAGCCGGATCACCGCCTGCGCTTTGAGATCGCGGATAACGGGCGCGGCATCGATTCCAGGGATCACCAGCGGGTCTTCGATCTTTTCCGCCGCGCCGGCGCACAGGACAAGACTGGCGAGGGGATCGGGCTTGCCCATGTGCGCGCCCTCGTGCGCCGCCTCGGCGGCTCGATCAATGTCGAGTCTGAGCCCGGCAAGGGCTCGACTTTCATCGTGATCTTGCCCAAAACTCTCAAGCCGGATGAACATCAGGAAAACGAATGAGTGCGCTACCCGTGACCATCATCATGATCGAGGACGACGAAGGCCATGCGCGCCTGATCGAGAAGAACGTGCGCCGTGCCGGCGTCAACAACGAGATCCTGCATTTCCTCGACGGGACCAGCGCCTTGCAGCATCTGGAGACGCCGGAAACACGCGGCCAGGGGCCGCTTCTGGTGCTGCTCGATCTCAACCTGCCCGACATGAGCGGCACGGATATTCTTGCGCGCATCAAGCAGAACGAGTCGACCAAACGTGCGCCGGTGATCGTGCTCACCACCACCGATGACCAGACCGAGATCCAGCGATGCTACGATCTGGGCTGCAACGTCTACATCACCAAGCCGGTCGAGTACGACACCTTCGCGACGGCGATCCGCCAGCTCGGCCTCTTCCTCTCCGTCATGCAGGTGCCGGAGGGCTGACGGCATGGGCGCCGACAAGACGGTCCGGGTGCTCTATATCGACGACGATCCCGCATTCGGGCGCCTCGTCGCGCGCGCCCTCACGCGCCAGGGGATGGCGGTCACCTATGCCGAAGGCGGGGATGCGGGGCTCGCGCAGCTGGCGCAGGACCGCTTCGACGTCGTCGCCCTCGATCATTTCATGCCCGGCAAGGAAGGGCTCGAGGTGCTCCAGGAAATCCGCGCCATGCCGGCCCCGGCGCCGGTGATCTACGTCACCGGGGCGGATGAGGGGCGTATTGCCGTGGCGGCGCTGAAGAACGGAGCGGCGGATTACATCGTCAAGGAAGTGGGCGGGGCCTTCTTCGAACTGCTCGGCGCCTCGATCCGTCAGGCCCTGGAGCAGGAATGCGTGCGCCGCGCCAAGGAACGCGCCGAAAGGGAAGTGCGCGAGCAACGCGACCGCGCCGAGATGCTCCTGCGCGAGGTCAATCACCGGGTGGCGAATTCGCTACAGCTGGTGGCTTCCCTCGTCACCATGCAGAAGGGCATCGTGCCCGAAGGTCCCGCCCGCGATGCGCTCGTCGAGACGCAAACCCGCATCGCCGCGATCTCGCAGGTCCACCGGCGGCTCTACACGTCGCGGGATGTGCGCCGCGTCGAGCTCGACGCCTATCTCACCGGCCTGATCGAGGAGCTTGGCCAGGCCATGCGGGCATCGGGCACGCACGAGACCCTGCGCGTGAGCGCGGAACCGGTCGAGGCTCCGACCGACCAGGCGATCTCGCTCGGGGTGATCGTGGTCGAGCTCGTTACCAATGCCACCAAATACGCCTATCCGGAAGGCTCACCGGGCGAAATCCGGGTCTTCCTGCAGCGCGAGGACGAAGCGCGCATCCGCCTTGTCGTCGAGGATGACGGGGTCGGTTTCGACATCGCCGACACCCCGCAGGGCAGCGGGCTTGGTACCCGGATCGTCAAGGCGATGGCGGCCAATCTCAAGACCGAGATCCATTTCGACCCCGCCCATACCGGCACCCGCGCCATGCTCAGCTTCGACATCCCGCAGGAGAGCGCGGGGACGGGCGAGGATGAAGCGCCGGCGGCTTGAGACGTTTCCTATTCCCGCGGCGCGAGCACCGCGAGCGGGGTGATGCGCAGCGAGGTGATGCGGTTGCGGGCCTTGCGCAGGACCTGGAAGCGGAAGCCGTGGAAGGTGAAGGCCTGGCCGGCATCGGGGATGAGCTGGGCCTCGTGGATGACGAGGCCGGCAATGGTGGTGGCCTCCTCGTCGGGCAGGTTCCAGTCCATCACTCGGTTGAGATCGCGGATCGGCACCGAGCCCTCCGCATGCACGGAGCCGTCCGGCTGGACGCGCACGCCCTGCACCGAGAGATCGTGCTCGTCCTTGATGTCGCCGACGATCTCCTCGAGAATGTCCTCCAGAGTCACCAGCCCCTCCACCTCGCCGTATTCGTCGACGACCAGGGCGAAGTGGGTCTTCTTGGAGAGGAAGGCGCGCAGCTGGTCGCGCAGGCTGGTCATGTCGGGCACGAACCAGGGCTCGTAGGAAATCTGCGCGATCTTCAGCTTCTCCGCGTCGCCGCCCACGGAATCGAGGGCGCGCAGCAGATCCTTGGCATGCAGGATGCCGACGATGTTCTCGTGCTTGTCGCGCCATAGCGGCATGCGCGTATAGGGCGAGGCCAGCACCTCGCGCACGATCTCGGCGGCGGAGAGATCGGCATTGATGGTGCGCATCTTGGTGCGGTGGACCATGACGTCGGCCACCGACAATTCATGCAGATCGAGCAGGCCGCCGAGCATGTCGCGCTCGGTCTTGGCGACGCCGCCCTCCTTGTGCAGCAGATCGACCTGGCCGCGCAGCTCTTCGGTCGCGGAGAGCACGTTGCTCATGGAGCCGAGCTCGAGCCCGAACCGCCGCAACAGCCAGCGGATGAAATACTCGATCGCCATGGTGAGCGGGCCGAACAGGCGCACGATCACGGAAATCGGACGCGCCACGAACAAAGCCACCTTGTCCGGCGAGTTGATGGCCACGGTCTTCGGCAGGATTTCCGAGAAGATGATCACGAAGGCGGAGACCGCGAGCGTCGCGTAGATGATTCCGACCTCGCCGAACAGGGTCAGGAGCACACCGGTCGTCAGCGAAGCGGCCAGGGTATTAACAACGTTGTTGCCGATCAGAATTCCGCCGATCAGTCGCTCGCGGGCGTCCAGCATGCGGTTGACGATGCCCGCGCGCAGATCGCCGCCGCGCTCCAGCGCCAGCATACGCGCCCGCGACGAGGCCGTCAGGGCCGTCTCGCTGCCCGAGAAGAAACCCGAGATCGCAAAACAGAGCAGCACTGCTCCAAGAGATATCCAGACCGACAGATCCATCACCTTATGCTCCGTTCAACCCGGTCAGTTCCTGCACCAGGAAGTCACGCACGTCATCTGCTGCAACATCCCTGGCGATGAAGCTCTGGCCGATCCCCCGCGCCAGGATGAAGGTCAAGGTGCCGCCGACCACCTTCTTGTCCTGCGCCATGGCGCCCAGAAGATCATCGACGCCGCCCACCCCGCCCGGAACATCGGCGAGCCGCGTCGGCAGGCCCGCCTCACGCAGATGCGCCTCGACACGCACCGCATCCTGTCCGTTGCACAGGCCCTGTACAACGGAGAAGCGAAAGGCCTGCGCCATGCCCAGAGCCACTGCCTCGCCATGAATGAGGCGGCTGGAATCATACCCCGTCATGCGCTCCAGCGCGTGCCCGAAAGTATGGCCGAGATTGAGCAGCGCCCGGTCGCCGGTCTCGCGCTCGTCGCGCGCCACGATCGCCGCCTTCGCCCGGCAGGCGACTTCCACCGCATGCTCGCGCTCGGGCCCGCCCTCGTACACACCCGGCCAGTTGGCCGCGCACCAGTCGAAGAAATCGGGGTCGTTGATCAGGCCGTATTTCACCGTCTCGGCATAGCCGGCACGAATTTCACGAAGGGGCAGCGTATCGAGCAGGGCCGTATCAGCGAGCACCAGGCTCGGCTGGTGGAAGGCGCCGATGAGATTCTTGCCCTGCGGTGCGTTGATACCGGTCTTGCCGCCGACGGAGGAATCGACCTGGGCAAGCAGGCTCGTCGGCACCTGGACGAAGCGGATGCCGCGCCGCACGATCGCAGCGGCAAATCCGGCGAGATCACCCACCACACCGCCGCCGAGCGCGATCACGAGATCGCCACGCTCGATGCGCGCATCGAGAATGGCGCCAGATACACGCTGCAACTGCGCAAAGCTCTTCGATGCTTCCCCCGGCGGTATGGTGACGGTGCTCACCCGCAGACCTGCACCCGCAAGAGCCTCCGCCAGGGCAGTTCCATGCACATTGAAGACGGTATCATCACTCACGATCATGGCAGCGCGCGCGCCCAGGGCTGCGAGAGCCTCCGGTGCCTGCGCCACGATGCCGCGTCCGATCAGAATGTCGTAGGCCCGCTCCCCGAGCGCGACATGCACGCTACGGGCCTGGTTCGCTTCACTTGCGCGCGTGGCGCTTTCGCCGGTCACGGATATCGTCCTCCTCAAGAATGGGCCGAACCCGCGCTTCCTTGCCGGGTCCGGTCTGCAAGATGGGCATCGAGCGCCGAGATAATCGCTTCCACGACCTTCTCATGCGGCCCTTCGCGTGATTCCACGCAGACGTCAGCGAGGGCGTATACGGGATACCGGGCATCGATCAAACGCTGCATGGTGCCCTCCGGGTCCGGATTCTGCAAAAGCGGGCGGTTGGAACGTTTGCGCACCCGTCGCATCAATGTCTCCAGATCCGCCCGAAGCCAGACCGAAACGCCACATTGCGCTATGGCTTCGCGGGTCGCGGAATCCATGTAGGCCCCGCCTCCGGTTGCCAGAACCATCGGCTTGCCGTGCAGCAGCCGTTCGATGACCCGCCGCTCACCGTCGCGAAAATGCGCCTCGCCATAGGTGGCGAAGATATCGGGGATGGACATGCCCGCCGCTGCCTCGATCTCGTTGTCGGCGTCGCGGAACCTCAGGCCGAGCCGGGCAGCCAGCCGGCGCCCGACGGTGCTCTTGCCCGCGCCCATCAGCCCGACGAGAACGATCGAGCGCCGGTCGAGGGCGCGCTTGACCCGCCCCTCGATGATCATGTCGGCGGGATCCTGCGTCGTCGTGCTGTTCTTTCGGGCGCGCATCCTGCGCCGAATGGGCTTGGCGTCGTTCATCACGCCTTGTCCCTAGCACCAGCACACGCGCCTGTCATCGCTGACGAAGATGCCCGGCGCGGATTACAGCAGCCCAAGCTGGGCGAGTTCGCGGCGCATGGCTTCCGGCATGTCGGCGATTCCGGCGGCGGCTTCGCGCGACAGGTCGGATGGCGCATCCTTCGCCTCGAGATAGCGCCAGCCCTGGAACGGGCGGCAGGGGCGGGACTCGACGGACACCACTTGCGGCTTGAGGACGAGATGGCAACGCCCTGTCCCCCCCGCATCCTTGAAGGGACGGATGTCCTCGATCTTCTGGCGCGCCGCGACCTGCCCCTTGATCACCCAATAGAGCGAACCGCCGGCGAGGATTTCGGGGGCGCGCTTGGGAACCATCCGTGTGGTGTGGGCCTGCTCATAGGGACGCCCGAGGCGCTTCATATGGGCACGCGTCTCCTCGATCCAGCTTTCGAGGTCGCTGATCGATTCCGCGCCGACGCAGAGTTTGAGCAAGTGAAGAGCCATGTGTTTCGTTCTAGCGCAGATTTCATCACAGGCGAGAGGCGGAACGCGAATTCCCCGCGCCGTCCACAGCCGTGACCAGCTCCGGGCAAGAGAAGTCCGCAATTCGCTTCACCAGGCTTTAACCGTTGTGCAGAAAGGCGTTCAGGCATGACTGTACGCGATTGCGAAAGTCGGCTATCACACAATTCTGTTCCGGTATGAAACAGCTTCGCGGCGATGCCGCATCAATTCGACACAAAATCCGGATTGATTTGAGACAGATTGTGGTCCGCGCTTAAAACAGCGCTGAACCCTATCCAAAATTGTTAATCGAAATTAATATCTTTAAAATTGCGTTCCTGCTTGCAATGATGACCAATACGACTGCAACCAATAAGGGGGTAGTCGATGTATGTGATTGTCGATGAAAGGGACCTCGTGACGACCGGATATCGAACCGGCTTCGATCGCGAGGGCGTCGCCGCGATGGGCTTCTCGCCCGGCGATTTCTCGGACTGGATCAGCGCTGCCGATGATCCGGACCTCACCGCGATCGAAGCCATTCTGATCGGCGATTGTGCCGAGAGGGAACGCTATCCGCGTCTCGTCAAGAGCCGCTGCAAGGCGCCGGTCATCGCGATGAACGACAGCAATTCGCTGGAGCAGACTCTCGGGCTGTTCGCAGCCGGGGTCGATGACGTGGTTCGCAAACCGATCCACGTGAAGGAGATCATGGCTCGCGTCGGCGCATTCAACCGTCGGACCATGGATCGCGCAGAAGTCACCGTGATCGATACGATGAACGTCTACTTCGACGGGCGCGATCCGGAGATCGATGGCGAAACGCTGACACTTCCCCGCCGTGAGCGGCGCATCCTCGAATATCTGGTGCGCAATCGCGGCAAGCGCGTGCAGCGTGCCCAGATCTTCAGCGCCATCTACGGCGTGTTCAACGAAGATGTCGATGAATGTGTCGTGGAGAGCCACATCAGCAAATTGCGCAAGAAACTCCGCATGCGCCTCGGGCATGACCCGATCGATTCCAAACGTTTCCTTGGCTACATGTTCCGCTGAGATCATTGCAGGGGTTCACCCTTTTTCCTTGAACCTCACCGTTTTTTCATCTTTTGATTGTGTATCGCTAGTGGTTTCACGAAATACGCGTAAAGCAGACGCGTTCCGTCGACTAAATGCCCGCTACGTGCGCACACGCATTCTGCAATGCGACAATTGTGGGCTGGACAATTACCGTTGCGTCATCAACGTTCATGGCAGAATCGAACCTGCATGAACGGACATAACAATGACCCTCGCCAACGGTCGTGAAGTGCTCTCGATTCCGGGGCCAACGACGATCCCGGACCGCGTTCTCTCCGCAATGCACCGCCCCGCCATCGACATCTATGCGGGCGATCTTCTCGATACGACTCGCGACTGCCTCGACGGGCTGAAGCAGGTCTTCGATACGCAGGGCCACAGCTACATCTATGCCGCCAACGGCCATGGCGCCTGGGAGGCCGCACTGACCAACGTCCTGTCGCGCGGCGACCGTATTCTCGTGCTACAGAGCGGACGTTTCGCCATCGGCTGGGGCGAGATGGGGCACCTGCTCGGTCTCGATGTCGAAATCCTGCCCCAGAGCTGGCGCCGGCCGGTCGATCCGGCTGCGCTGGAGGAGCGCCTGCGTGCCGATCGCGACCATCAGATCAAGGCCGTACTCGTCGTCCAGGTCGACACCGCCTCCGGCGTCGTCAACGACATTCCCGCCATCCGCAAGGCAATCGATGCCACCGGGCATCCCGCCTTGTTCATGGTCGATACCATCGCCTCGCTCGGGACGATGCCCTTTCACATGGATGAATGGGGCATCGATGTCGCGTTGTCGGGCTCGCAGAAGGGGTTGATGACGCCGCCGGGGCTCGGCTTCGTGGCGCATAACGAGCGCGCCTTCGCGGTGCATCAGAAGGCCGATCTGCGCACACGCTACTGGGACTGGACCGAGCGCCACGGCCCGCAGCATTATCAGAAATATTGCGGCACGCCGCCCGAGCACCTGCTCTTCGGTTTGCGCGAAGCGCTGTCCATGCTTTTCGAGGAAGGGCTTGATGCCGTCTGCCGGCGGCACCGGCTGCTGGCCGAGGCGACACGCGCGGCAGTCGATGTCTGGTCGCGGGGCGGGGCGCTCGATTTCAACGTTTCCGACCCTCAGGCGCGTGCGGATTCGGTCACCTGCGTGCTGATGCAGGACGGCTTTGCGCCGGAACCGGTGCTTGAATTCTGCAAGCAGCATTGTGGCGTGGTCGTCGGCGTCGGCATCGGGGACCTGTCGGGCAAGGCCCTGCGACTGGCCCATATGGGCCACACCAATGCGCCGATGGTACTGGGCACGCTCTCCGCCGTCGAAATGGCCTTGCAGGCGCTCAGGATCCCGCATGAAAGCGGTGGCGTGCAGGCCGCGATCGCGCATCTCGCACAGAGCATCGTCCAGGAGCCTTGAGCATCTCGGAAGGAGCGTCGAGCCTGCCCGTGCGGCGGCAAGGGCATCCTGCCACCGTTGCATCATCCCCCCGGACGCAGGTCGCTTCCGCCCTACCCGCTCGGCTCGGTGAACCGGGCCGTCAGCGCGGCGGCGGCGCGGTCGATGGCGAGATAGAGCAGCACGGTGAAGGCCGCGAGGACGAACAGAGAGGCGAACATCAGATCCGTCTGCGCCCGGCCATTGGCGAGCAGCATCAGATAGCCGAGCCCCTTCGACGCCCCCACCCATTCCCCGATCACCGCCCCGAACGGCGCATAGACCGCGGCCAGCCGCAAGCCCGAGGCGAGGGAGGGCAGCGCGTGCGGCGCGCGCAGCAGGAAGATCGCGCGGTTGGGCGAGGCGCCCATCACCTGCGCCAGATCGAGCCATCCGCGCGGCGTACGCATCAGCCCGTCGAAGAAGGAGGAGGCGACGGGGAAATAGATGATCAGGATCACCATCACGATCTTCGAACCCATGCCGTAGCCGAGCCAGAGCGTCAGGATCGGCGCCAGGGCGAAGATCGGAATCGCCTGCGCGAAAACGAGGATCGGGCGCATCACCAGCCGCGCCAGCGGCGACATGGCGAGTTGCAGCGCCGTGACGACGCCGAGCGTGGCGCCCAGAACGAGCCCGGTCAGGATCTGCGCGAAGGTGATCCAGGCATTGTCGAGAATGATTGTGCGGGAACTGATCAGCGCCCGCCAGACCCGCTCCGGCCCCGGCAGGATGAAATGCGGCACGCCCGTGCCCCAGACGATGCCCTGCCACAGGGCGATGGCGAAGGCCAAGACCGCGAGCCCGCGCAGGAACGGTGCGATGCGGCACAACGCGGCAAGCCCCATCACGCCCCCTCCCCGGCGCGTTCCGGGACACCCGGATCGCGGGCCCGCAAACGCCTGAACAGTGCCGCCTGTGCGCTCAGAAAGGCCGGATCCTCAAGATCGCGCACCGGCGGCGTTTGCGGCAAGTCCAGAGCCTCGAGCCCACGCGCATGCATCAGCCAGGCGGCATGCGACAGCCGCGCAGCCTCCGCAGGCTCATGCGTGACGAGGAGCACCGTGCGCCCGGTGAGCAACTCGCCGGCGAGCTCCTGCATCTCCGCGCGCATGCGCGCATCCAGCGCGGAAAACGGCTCGTCGAGCAGGATGACCGGGCGATCCTCCATCAGGGTGCGCGCGAGCGCGGCGCGCTGGCGCTGACCGCCCGAGAGCATATGCGGGCGCTTGTGCGCGTGATCGGCAAGGCCGACGCGCTCCAGGAGCGCCATCGCGCGATCGCGATCGGCCCGCGTTCCGCGCAGGGTCGCGCCCAGCGTGACATTTCCGAGAATGTCGCGCCACGGCACCAGCAGATCGCTCTGCGCCATCAGCGCCACACGCCCTGAGAGCGGCAACCCGTCACTCACGCGCACTTGTCCGACGAAGCGCACCCCCGTCTCCAGCCCCGCAATCACCCGCAGCAGCGTCGATTTCCCCACGCCGGACGCCCCGAGCAGACCCGTCCAGCGCCCGGCGGGCAGGATCAGCGTGAGTGGCGCGAAGAGCAGCGCGTCGCCGGAATAGCCTTCACCCGTGAGCGTGATGCCGGGAGCGAACGCAGCGCCCGCCCCCGTCTTCGTCTGCACGGATGCGCCAGCCATGGTCACGGGCGCGTCACATCGATGGCGAGGCGCTCGACCGGATGGATTTCGGGGATCATCCCGGCTTCGTGCAGGAAGGCCTCGAAATCAGCATAGCGCCCGTAATCAAATGCTGCAGGGCGGCTGGCGAAACGCGGATAGGTATCGCCCCAGGCACGGATATTCAGCTCTGTGCGCAGCTCGTCAGACGTCGCCGCGAAGGTCTCCCAGGCATCTTCCGGATTGTTGAGAATGTAATGCGTGGCGCGCTCAGTCGCCGTGAGGAAGCGGGCGATCACGTCCTTGTCCATGGTTTCCGGATTGGCCACGTAGATCAACTCGTCATAGGCGGGAATGCCTTCCTCCTCGGGGTTGAAGCAGCGCCCGGCCGTGCCCTCGATCTCGAGCTGGTTGAGCTCGAAATTGCGAAACGCCCCGATCACCCCGTCGACCTGGCCGCTCATCAGCGCCGGCGAGATCGACCAGCCAATATTGATCTGCTCGACATCCTCACCGCTCATGCCGTGATGGGCGAGCATGGCTTCGAGCATCACCTCCTGAATTCCGGCCACGGCGAAGCCGACCTTGCCGCCGGCGAGATCGGTCATCTCCCGGATCGGGCCATCGGCAAGGACGACGAGACAGGTCAGGGGCGTGGAGACCAGGGTGCCCACCCGCACCAGCGGCATGCCCTGATGCAGGTTGAGATGCAGCTGCGGCTGATACGAGATCGCGATATCGGCGCGCCCCGCCGCCACCATGCGCGGCGGATCGGTCGGATCGGCCGGCGCCACCACATCGACTTCCAGCCCGGCTTCCTCGAAATAGCCAAGTTCCTCGGCAAGGATGATCGGGCCGTGATCGGGATTGACGAACCAGTCGAGGATCACCTCGATCCGATCCTGCGCAGCGGCAGGCGTGATCGTGGCGACCGACAGCATCAGGGATGCGGCGAGCGCGCCGGCGAGAGCGGGGAGAGTTTTCTTCTTCAAGGCATGCATAAGGGTATCATCCATCTGTCCGGAATCTGCGGGCTGACCCGGATGCGCGCCGCAGCGGCGGTGACGCTGTGAGCGCCCCCCGTGATGCACGGATGGCGACGCGCCGGCCCCGGGCATTGCGCCCGTCACCGTGAGGATGATCGATCTGTATCTGGCACAAACCATCTGCACTCCTCGCGCCGGCCATGCGCACGAAGAGACAGGTCAGATGACGAATGATCGTCGAAGAGCCCGTTCCCTACGCCGGCATTGCCCGGATCAGGTTCGATGGGTTGGCGGATCGCGCCTCTCAGCCC
>Ga0076929_100431_pt1 | contig 40212 bp, 37 predicted proteins | sample HotLakConUCCSL28_FD_87104 | JGI IMG/M metagenome (GOLD analysis project Ga0076929, IMG submission 87104) | Hypersaline microbial mat communities from Hot Lake, Washington, USA - Hot Lake Consortium UCC-SL28 (version 3) (version 3) | ecosystem: Environmental > Aquatic > Thermal springs > Hot...
TCGACCTGCGGCCTGCCGCCCTCGGCGGGCTTCGCCTTCGAGAACTTCATCGTCCAGCGGGCGTCGGTGTCCTTCTGGCGGACCTTCGCGCGCTCGTCGGGCCAGATGTCCTGCGCCTTCTCGCCGGCCTTGATCCGCGCCTTCTCCTTCTCGGTGTTGCGCTGGCGCGGCCCGGCCACCAGCGTCGCGTCCACGATCTGACCAGCCATTGGCAGGTAGCCCGCTTCCGTGATCGCCCGGTCGAGCCGGTTAAAGAGCGTCTCGAACGCGCCCGCCACGATCAGCGCTTCGCGGAAGTCCCGGAGAGTGTTGCCGTCCGGCACCGCGTCGCCGGGGCTGAGCCCGCAAAAGCGCATCCAGCTCAGCCGGTCCGACACGAGGAACTCGGTCTGGTCCAGCGACAGCCCGTGCATCGCCTGCAGCACCAGCATGCGGAACTTCAGCACCGCATCGAAAGGCGGACGGCCGCCCTTCGAAGGGTCCCGAGGCCCCAGCGCCTCTTCAAGGGTGGCCCGGAGGATTTCGAAGTCCACCGTTGCCGCGAGCTTCTCCCGCGGATCGCCACGCGCGAGAGCTCCCGGAGCCTCTCCTCCACATCCCAGAAACCAGGCTGACAGCGGACACGACCCACCTCCAGCAAATCAACTTCCAATCCGCATCACCCTACCAGCCAGGGCAACGCGAAGGTGGTTTCCGGAGGCGTCCATGTGTATGCGTCTGGTATTTGGCGCGCTGCGGCTATGGCGGCGAGATCAGCGCAGCCGCCGCGCAGGGTTACCCGCGTAGAAGCCGGGTTCGTGGATGTCGCGTGTCACCACCGCTCCGGCGCCAACGACCACGTCGTCGCAGATCCGCACGGGCATGACGGTCGCGTTTGTTCCGACGCTAACCCTATTGCCGAGGAGAGTGTGGCCCCACTTCATCCTGTCGCCCCTCGCGGGGCCGCCGGCCGCGAAGCTGTCGTTGATGAACATCGCTCCGTGGGAGACGAAACAATCGGCCCCGATCGTCACCAGCTCGCAGATGAAGGCATGCGACTGCACACGCGTGCGAGCGCCGATGATCACCCCCTTCTGAATTTCGCAGAAGGGGCCGACGAAGACCTCATCGCCAAGTGTACATTCATAAACGTTCGACGGCTCGACGATCACGACCCCTTTGCCGCATGCAACGCTTCGGATGGAGATCTGCCGGATTTGCGGTAGTAGCTCCGTCACCTTTTATTCATCTCCTGCAAACCACAATCGGCCACTTCATTTATATCTTGTCACTGCAGTAACGTTAGAAATTTCGCAGTCATCAATGGCTAACATCTTACTGTGCGATTTGCTGATCGATAAATCTTGTCGATGATCTCCACCGTCTTCAGGCCCTCGTAGCCCATGGTGCCGATCGAACCACTCTCGGTCAGTACCCGCTGCACGTTAGCGTAGACGTCCTCATGATTCGACATCGACCCCTGATAGTGGCCGTACTCGTTCGCCGGGCGACCGGCGCGGAGCTGCGTCGGGTTCATACCCTCGATGTTTTCGTATTCAATCTCGTTGAGATAATGCCCACCGATTTTGATCGTTCCCTTCTCACAGAACAGCGTCAGCGACCCCTCCATGTTCCGCCCGTAGCTGTTAATGGTAAAGTTTACGCTGCCGATCGCGCCATTGAAAAAACGCAGGATTGCGACTCCCGAATCCTCGAACTCGATGGAGTTCTGATGGCAGTAGTTGTCGGTGAAGCTCGCAACGTCCTGGACGTCGCCCACCATCCAGTAGAGGAGGTCGATGAAATGGCTGAACTGGGTGTAGAGCGTCCCGCCGTCAAGCGCTTGAGTGCCTTTCCAGCTGTCCGAATAGTAAGATGCGTTACGATTCCAGTAACAATTGAGATGGGCGCTGTAGATCCGTCCAAGTTCGCCGTTGTCGAGGAGCATCTTCAAGTGTTCTACAGGGGGATTGTAGCGGTTCTGCTTGACCACGAAGAGGCGCCGGTTGGCCTTCTCCCCGGCCTTGATCATCTCGCCGCACTCGTGGACCGTAAGCGCCATCGGCTTCTCGCACAGGACGTGAAAGCCGGCTTCAAACGCGCGGATGGTGTGTTCGGCGTGAAGGCCGTTCGGCGTGCAGATAGCCACCAGATCCGCCCGTCCCCTGAGTGCGCCCAGCATCTCCGCGTAGTCGGTATAGGGCTCGGCACCGGTCTCGTTCGCGATCTGGGTCGCACGGTCAGGGACGGTGTCGCACACTGCGGCGAGCTGGCCGAACTTCAGAGCGTGGCTCGCATGGCGTTGGCCGATGCGACCACAACCGACGATGGCGAAGCCGAGGCTGTTTGGAATGACTTTCCGCATTGTGTTTCCGCTGCCTAAGGAACTCGTCGATTCGGTTAAACCCTCCAAAAAGCTCGCAGCAAAGCGCGCGCTCGGATGGCAAATTACCGAGGGAACGGTGTAGCGACTTCAAAGACCAAGCGTGGTCTCACTCCGATTCGTATCATGAGCGATCATCACTCCGGTTTCTTTGCATCGTCCCGGATACGCCGTCTAGCCGAAGTCGATACCGACAGTATCCAACCATAGCCGCAAAATAAAGAAGCGGATAGATCACACGCTTTTTCCAGTGCAGCAGCGACAGACTAACCTGCCAAGGCCAGAAAAAGAACTGCGGCATCACACCCCAATTATAAAATACGGCATTAATGCAGTGTGTATTTAGACGCCTCATGCAGAGGGGCTTTTCACCTGTGCAAAGATCTGCGTCGAGCACGAAGGCCCTTAGGCGCGCGTCCAGCGGCATCTGCAATGAGAGGCGCTCCGCGAAGTCCATGCCCGATACCGATCCATGGGGCCGGCGATTGTAGATGCTGAAAAGGCCAGGCACATAAGCCGCCCTCCTGCTCAGAACGGCTGCAATTGTAAAAAACTCGCGATCCTGTGCGATTCTGCGGCCTGGCATCCATCCGTCGGCGGCAACCGTCCTCTCGGCAAGCCCCCGGGTCATCAGGTAGTTGGCAGGCACTGACCACCTGTCAGCGGCAAGGCTCAGCAATAGCGACTCATCGGAGTTCATTATCCGTTCGACATCCCGAACAATGCGATCATCATTGTTATGAAACCGTTCAATCCAGTCCGAATAAACGATGTCAACATTGCCTTGAAGGTGCCGGACTTGTGCTGAAAATTTACCTTCACACAAGTAGTCGTCCGCGTCAAGCCACTGGATAAGGTCAAATCGACTCTGCGTAAAACCGAAGACACGGGCAGCGTTACCCCCCTTTCCGGGGTTCCGCAGAAGTCTGATCCGGTCTGGGTGCTCCTGAACGTAGCGCTGTACGATGATGGTACTATCGTCCGTCGATCCGTCGTCGACCACCACCACCTCACCAAGCAAAGGACCCTGCATCAGGCAGCTGTCCAGCACCTTGGTGATCCAGCGGTCGGCGTTGAAGCAAGGAATGATGACCGAGACTTGCAACAAATACCCTCGCATCAACTGGCAATAAATGTTCGAAGGACAGCATCGGCTTTCGCCGCTTGTTGGGATGCGCTGTAGGTAACGGCGGCAAAACTCGCGCCCCGTCGTCCCATCTCAGCGCGCCGCTCGGGCTCCGCGGCCAGGCCATTAATAGCGCGCGCGAGACCTCCGACGTCTCGATCCGGAACTACGATTCCGGTGACGCCGTTGCGGCATGTCTCAGCGAGGCCGCCGCTGTCAGTCACGATCACAGGCAATCCTGTCGCGGCCGCCTCGATTGGGCTCAGCCCCAGCCCTTCGCGCCAGCCGTCCGACGCCGTCGTCGAGGCCTGCACGAAAACGTCGCTGGCGGCGAAGGCATCGACGATCTCGGCATGGTGCAGTACGCCGTCGAAACGTACGCGCGCGCTCAAGCCGAGCTCACCGGCCCTTGCGGCGAGCGCGTCGCGGTCTTGTCCGTCACCGATGATCCGTAGCGTGATGCGGTGGTCGCATTGCGCAAGAGCATCGATCACGTAGCGATGACCCTTTCCCTCGATGAGCCGAGCCACGCTAATGAGGCTCAGCGGGTCGCCCGTCCCCTTGGCCGGTCGTTCCAACGGACGGAAGCGGCGGTCGTCATAGCCGGGGCTTACGGTAACGACTGGTGCATGACACGGGCGCCAACGTCCGATCCGTCTGATCTCTGCGGAGATAAAGTCCGAACAGCCGAACACCGCTGCAGCATTACGTAGAATAGACCCCACAGTCAGCCGATAGCCCCAGAACCGCGCAAGACTGGTCGCGTCATAGCCATGGAACTGGACAGCCCAAGGCAGCTTAAGGGCTTTCAGAAGCGGAAGCAGCCGTCCGGCGGTCTCGCCGAACTGCGCGAGGATAACGTCGGGCTGCCAGCCGCTTACGACTGCTGCGCAAGCCTCACGACTTCCAGGCGTCGCCGCTGGCCAGTTGCGCGTGGCAAGCGTCGTCAGCGCCCGCTGCACCCGGTCGGGCAGCGTCATCGGACGGCCCGGAATCTCCAGCGGAAAGCCCACAGTCATCACCCGGTCCTCCAAAATTGACGAACCGGTCGACCCGCCCTGAGCGATGCACACGTCCCAGCCGTAGCTTGCAAATGCGCGTGCCTGCGTCGTGATGTAGCTTTCCGTCCGGGCCAGCGGCGTGGCGGTGATTATTAGCAGTCGCGGCAAGGCTCAGTCCGCGCTCGGTAGATGTAGAAGTCGCAGAAGGATGTACCCTCCGGGTCAGTATCCTGCCAAGGAAAGCGATTGGGAACCCGCTCGGCAAGTTCCCATCCTGGGGCTTTCCTCGCGACCCAGTCAGAGAATTTCCAGTTGCGGATATGCGGTGCATTGACGTGGAAATTTCCGTTGCTCGAATAGACAACGACGAAGCGTGAATCAAAAGAGAATAGGTTGGTCATGTACCGCTCAAATAAATCGTCCTCGACCAAATGAAAGATGACATCTAGAGATAGCACGAGATCGGGCCGATATTCGGCGCGCGCCCAACGATAATTCTCATCTGTATCGAGTAAGAATAGATAGTTGCGCTTGCCATGGAACCGCTTTGCGCACATCTCGAGCGCACTCGGCGCCGCATCGATGCCGACATAGGATGAATAGTCGGCCAGCGACAGCTGGTTCCCGTCGCCGCAGCCAATCTCTAGCACCCGTTCGATCCCATTGTCTCGTACAAAACAGTTTAGCACCTCGGCCTTGAACTCGGCTAGCCGACCATAGGAACCGGCGCCCGAGTCGCCTTGGGATGCATAGCGCCCCTCCCAATAAGCGCGAGTTGAAAACTCCGAATTTCCACCGCGACTCCGACGCCAGAACCGATGTAATAGATTCATCTTTAGAATTTCCTTTGCAACAGCCTAATTGAACTTACCAGGGCGTCGTCGCGGGCCGTCAACTTACGGCGAAAACACTCTGGGTATTTCAAAATTAAATCGATCCCATGCAAACAGGCTCTCTCTGTGTATTCGAACGTTTCTAGGGTCGTCCCGCTACTCTGGAATAGGTTGCGGAACTGGTCGGGGCGCCAGCCGTTGACATAATTATAGTCCACTTCCTTGAGTCCGTTTTGGCGGCAGAACTGCAAGATGTCTTCTCTGCGAAATAAATGCTGGCAGAACGGTATGTGGATCGAGTCATAGGCGTGCAACCCCCACGGAGAATGATAGAGCGGCCCAAAATCAGCCAAGAACACGCCGCCGGAGGCCAGTAGGCGGACGATCTCCGCATATGTAGCACTGGGGTCGGAAAAGTGCTCGAAAGAGTTGTACGAAAAGATAACATCGAAACTCTCTGCCTCGAACGGTGTCGCCGAGGCGTCTCCTTCGACAAAATGGACCCCTAGGTCGCGTGCCCGCTGGTCGAAGCGGTCGCCTTCGTGATCCAGCCCGACTAGATTGCGCTGTCCGTTGTTGAGCGCGGCAAGAGTCATGCCGTCGCCGCAGCCGAGCTCGAGTATCCTCAGCGGGCGTGCATTGTCGTCAGGAACGACCGCCAACACCTCGGCCGCGCGTTCAGCCCCACGCTGACGCAGCGCCTCGGGCTCGTAGGAGTAATCTTTGGGTTTGGTGCGTTGGAATTTTCGTTGCAGCGCAACAAGATCCTTGTACTCAAGGAACGCGTCATCGTCTTGCCGGCTTCGTAGCACCAACGCTAGCGTCAGAACCTGCGCTCTGGTAATCAGCCCCCTGCTGCGGGTTAGGATGGCGCGCGGCAGCAGGAGCTTTAAAGCCGGAGCGATCGTGGCATAGGCCGACGGCATCAGGCGGTCGCCAAGCCGGTGGTCCTGAAGGCCTTCATTTTGCGGCGGACCGGATCAAGCACGGCACGGCGATAGGTGATAGCGTCCCGGAGGTTGTGCGGCTTTGCAATTATTTTCCAGAACCGACGCTCGTGAACGTCGGCCAAGGTTTTATAAACCGCGGCGAGCTCACTTTGATCCAGCGGGCAGGCTGGATCGGCCAAGGCAGCAAGCGTGACGCGTATATTCATAGCGGTCCTTTCCGTCACGGTGTAATGGTTCTTTTCCTGATCTGTATGCACGCGGTCCCAGGTCAGGCCGTGTGGCAGCGTGACCAACGGGAAGCGCGCGCAGATCTTTAGCCAAAACTCGAGGTCGCCCACGTGCCGCAACCCGCTAAATCCGCCGACGCTGTCAAAGGCGTGCTTACAGATAAGTGCGGAACCGGGCGCGCGGCTGAACAGGTCGCGCTTCAGGAAATGGCGCAGATAAGCGTCGCGTGGCTCGTAGCGGATCGGATGCGGTTGCCCTTCCTCCGGAAGGGCGGCGAGACCCAGGCCCGCATCGGGAAACCGCTCCAGACAGCGAAGCATCACCGACAGGGTCCATGGGTAGACCATGTCGTCGCTGTCGACATACTTCAGATATCGGCCCTGCGCGAGCAGGGCCGCCCGGTTGCGATTGAGGTAATCGCCCAGGTTCTCAGGGTTGACGTAAACCTTGACACGAGAGTCTCTGGCTTGGTAATCGCGCGCAATCTCAACTGTGGTATCCTTTGAGTCATCGTCGATAATGATCAGTTCAAAATCACTGAAATCTGACGCCAACACGCTGTCGATCGCGGACCCTATGAACTCGGATCGGTTGTAGGCGGTCATCAGCACGCTGACCCGCGGGGGCGTGTTGCCCATCATGGTGCTGCGGCTCTTCGGGACTTCAGGGGAACGGGCGGCGAGCTCGCGAACCGCGCGTGCAGAGTGGTCATCGCATCGCCGCCCTGAATGCGGGCCGCGTTGAGCTCGTCCAGCGCGTCGTTGATAGCGCGCGCCTGCACCCGGTTGTAGTGCCACCAATGCAGCACTGATAGCGGCTTCGGCCCGAGGCGCTTGACGAGATGCCAAGCGGTTGCGAGCGGTCGGAAGGTCGGCCGCTCCGGCATGACGCCGAAGAGATTCCACCGCATGATACCGGAGATGATCGTCCGCTTCAGCGTTGTTTCGTAATCCATAAGATGAAAATGATAAACGCGTGCCGCAGGATTGCGTGCGAGCTTCCATCCACGATTCAGGGCGTCTACAGCGAAGAGCATGTCCTCGCCGTAATTTGTGGGTTGGAATCTGATACCTTCGAGTGCGGAGCGGCGATACAGAGCAGTGACATTGTCAAGTGAGCAAGCATTTGATTTGAGCGCTGATGGTGAATCACGAAATGCCTCGGGGCTTTCGAAGCTAAAAATCTGAAGGCGCGGCTCACTTACAGGCCTAAACCATTGAATTGGGTTGGTTTCATAGCAGTCCGGAACAATTTGAGCACCCCAAACTGCCGCAATATCGGTTCTACAAAAGCCACACAGAAGGCTCTCCAGCCAATACCTGTCTACTGGCATGGCATCTTGAACCGTGAATAAAATGAAATCTCCGGTGGTGTTATCAATTCCAATATTTCGCGTCTCGCCATGATTGAATGACGACGCCGGTATCTCTAACAGGCGAGTTTTTCGTCTCTGGCGTGCAATGTTGGTTGTTCCGTCTGTAGATCCAGAGTCAATTACAAGTATCTCATGAACTGGAATTGTTTGAGACAAGATGCCGTCGATACATTTTGCTAGGCCCTCTGCGTCATTCTTCGTCGGTATCACTACGGAAACCACAGCGCCATTCATGGGAGAGTAGCTTTCATCTTGAAGTTTGTATTGTCAGTTTGAGATGTGGCGTATAGTCGTTGGTTTAATGTGATGCAGGTTTGGGGCGAGCATGGCGCACAGGGCGTGGAAATCACCTCTGAATTCACGGCAAATCGTCACCTGAATCTTAAGTTTGCTGCGCAAGGTAGGGTCGAAGAAATAGCAAAAGCGCTAGATTTGGTCGGCGGATTTTGCGCTGGGTGCGCGGTTTCTTGTTCTCGTGGAGGTGTTGGGGGTGGACAGGAACGGGTTTGATCGCGGGCGCATAGCAAGGGGTATCACGGCGGCAGGGAGAGCGTCCGGTTCGTGAGGTGCGCGAGGCTTGGCTTGTTGGGATAGCTCGAGGGCATCGAGACCCTGATCCGCGTTACGCGCTCGGTGATGCGGGCAGCGATCTTCACGTAGGCGAGACGCGGGGTGTCGAACTGCGTGTCAAGTCAGAACGAGGCTGGTGGCGCAAGGCCGCGCAGGGTGTGCAGCAGCCAATAATCGGTCGTGCGGATGAGAAGCCAATGCTGGTTGGCGGTGCCTTTTGTGCAGGAGGTGCACTCGGAGGCAAGGTGCAGCTTGTGCGCCATAATGAGGTTCTCGGCTGGCCGCGAGTGCAATAGAGATCCTCGTACAGCCAGCGTGGCTGGGCAGCGAGGTTCGTTACAATGAAACGGCTGCCGCTGCCCTGGCGGGTGGCCTCCACGCGGGCGATGACACGGCGCTCGGCCTTCCAGCTTCTGGCGGCATAGGTGATGTCGCCGAAGTCGCGGACCTCCGATAGTCTATTTGTATGGAAGCTTGCCGATTGTGGCGTCAGCGCGAAAACAAGCTGCAATGTTCTCGGCGCACCGCCTCGAGGGCCCAATCTTCGTGAGCCGGAGGCGATGGATCCAAACTGCGAGGGCAAGACGGCGGCGTTCCTCTCTGTCGATGACACCCTCCGAAGCCGCCCACGTGAGCATTTCAAGCGCGAGCGTCGCATAACCCGAGCGCGCGGCGCCGAGTGTAATCCCGGCGGCCATAAAGCGCGCCTCCGGAATGCGTTCCTCCATGCCGTGAGCCCGCAGGAGTGCCACGGCGTTGCGCACGACCCTTGCGCGGCTGTCCTGCTTCTCACGGGCGAAGAAGCCCTTGCGGCTAAGGCTGCCGTGGTTGGTCCGGTTGTGGAGATCGGGCGGCAGGTTGAAGAACTTAGCGTAGCGATAGCCCTGAATGAAGGCTTTAAAAAAGAGATCTACGTCCTGCCACATGTGAAGGGAAGTGTCCCACATTCCAATGCGAAGGAAAGAGTCCCGCCGGAACAGGATGCCTGTACCTTGAGCAATCGCATCCTGCCGGAATTGGCGGGTGAGCTCGTCCGTCTCGGGCTTGTCGATGTTCCAACAGACGCCGAGATCGCCGGGCCGCTTCTCGAACATCAGACCGGGGAAGATCGCAAAGTCGAGGTTCCGGTCGGTCTCCATTGCGCGCACCCGCTGCTCAAGGCAGAACGGTTCGATGATGTCGTCAGTGTCGAGGAACATCACGTATTCTGCTGACGTAGCGAGGACGGCCTCGTTGCGACAGGTACAGGCGCCCTTTGGCTCGCCTTGTCGATCGCTGAGGAGGATGCGTCCGTCGCGCGCCGCATACTGCGCGACGATCTCCTTCGTACGGTCCGTAGACCCGTCGTCGACCACGCGTAGCTCCCAGAGCGGCCACTTCTGCGCCAGCACCGAGTCGAGCGTCTCGGCCACAAGGTCCGCCCGGTTGTACGCAGGCATGCAGAGTGCGACGGTCCCATCGGCCATGGTCAGCGAGCCCACGATGCGTTGGCTCCGACGCCAAGCCAGTCGCGGACAAGGCGAGCGAGGTAGGTAAAGGACGTCATGCGACCGAGCGCTCCCGGCGTGAACCCCCGCCCTGAGACAAGGAGCGGCACCATCTCCCGCGCGTAGTCGGTGTCCGGCCTCGTCAGCTCACAGCCCCGATTCCTCATACTAATCATGAAATTGTCCGTTCATATAATGTGCACGATCCCGTCGCTGGCGCGCTCCTGCACGCGCCAGTTGCTGCGGTGGCCGTAGAGCATGTCTGTGTCGACAAGGTTTACGAAGATCGCAGGCTTTACAGGCATGCCGAGCTGCGAACTGCCGTTCCCGGCATTGGGTCTGCGGTCCCCGCGCCGCTCCTCGGCAAGCTTCCCGAGCTCGGAGGCATGTGCCGGCGGCGGATCGCCTCGCTCGCGGGGCTCCCGTCTACACCCGCGAGAGCTATACATAGCGCGGTATGCGCCGTCCCTGGGCTCCCAAGCTGCCACTTCATCGCCAGCGAGGGGAAAGCCCTCCAAAGCCGCCATTTGTCCGAGCTCCGGCTTCTGAAAGCCAGGGGGTAAAGTACGCCGCAGGCGTGGGCGAAATGACCGACCGGTGTTGCAGTCAAACCGGCCGCCGACTGCCACAGCATCTGCCAAATTTAGCTGAAACGCATAAATGCAGGCCAAGATTTTGGAAGTATCTCATTAAAATCAAAATTGAAAATTGCAGTAAGCCAGAAGCGATCAAAAATTCAATGCTCATCATGGACTCAATTCCGCAGTTCCCGCGGCGTGGCGATCTCTATCGTAGCGAGTAACACTCCAAAATACTTTCGGGTGAATTAATCCAGGCACACGTTGATTCCTGATTGGTCCCCAATATTGATGGGTCTGCTCCAATATCTCAAAACTGCAATGGACTCCACGCAATAATTCTTCTGTTCGCGGCACCTCAAAGTGAACTTCAACAGAGTAATGGCCTTGAACAAGCATGTTTCCAGGTATTATTCCGCGGCTGACATAAAATCCAGGAGATGATCTATTCTCCGACCCTTCTGAGGAATAGTCACTTGAAACAAACAGAAGTGCTCCCTCTGAATTTGTTAGGCTTATGCCGACCCGAATGTTTCGAAGATCTGCAAGGAGTTGATATTCAATTTCAACTATTATCGATTCACCGCTTGTCAGGCCGGTATTCGTGTTCCCATTTGAGTCGCTAATGCGAATGCCGTATAATTTTACTCCCTTGCCGAGTGGAGCGTCTTCTTCGCTCCAAGTCATCGACCGGCCCGCAGCACTCCCCATCGTCATGTACTCTTCGATCATCGCGCCGGTCTCGCCCCGCGCTACGACCATGCCCTTGTCCATCAGGATGGCGCGGGGACACAGCTGGCGCATTGACGCCATGTTATGGCTGACGAACAGCACTGTGCGGTGGCCGGCGGTGCCGAGGTCCTTCATCTTGCCGATGCAGCGGGCCTGGAACTCGGCATCCCCGACCGCGAGAACCTCGTCGACGATGAGGATGTCGGTCTCGAGATGGGCCGCGACTGCGAAAGCGAGCCGCACGTGCATCCCGGACGAGTAGCGCTTGACAGGCGTATCGATGTACTTGGCACAGCCGGAAAAATCGACGATCTCGTCGAAGCGAACACTGATCTCCCTCTTTGACATACCTAGGATCGCGCCATTCAGAAAAACGTTCTCGCGCCCGGTAAGCTCCGGATGAAAGCCGGTACCGACCTCGAGTAGGCTTGCGATGCGGCCGTGGATATAGATGCGTCCCTCAGTCGGGGCAGTCACCCGCGACAGCAGCTTCAGCAGCGTCGACTTGCCGGCGCCATTCCGGCCGATGATGCCGACGATCTCGCCCTGCTCGACCTCGAAATCGATGTTGCGCAGGGCCCAAACGAAGTCCTGTGTTCCCGTTGCCGTCCGGTCGTTTATGGCGCCGACCTTGGCGAAGGGGTCGCTCCTGCCGCGCAGCTTTGCCCAGGCCCGGTTCAGATCGTGAGAGAGCGTGCCTGTGCCGACCTCGCCGAGGCGGTACATCTTCGACACGTTATCGAGCTTCAGCGCCGGCAGGGTCATACCGTATCCATGAAGTTTTTTTCGATCTGGTTAAATATCACCATAGCAACGAATAGCAGTAACACAGCGACAACGGCGCTGTAGACCAAGTGCCAGACATCGACGGTTCCTGCGCCCGTGAAAGCGAAGCGGAATGTCTCGATTAGAGGAGTCATCGGATTCGCGAGTATGAACGGACGGTAGGCGTCCGGAATGGTTGAGATGGGATAAATAACCGGAGTCGCGTACATCAGGAGCTGGACGCCGAAGGTCATAAGGAAGCGCAGGTCGCGATACTTGGTCGTCAGCGCAGAGATGATCATGCCAAGCCCGAGGCCGAGCATCCCCATGAGGAGTAGAAGCATAGGCAGCAGCAGCACGGCCGCGTTCGGCGCTATGTGCGGATCCACCACGGTGAAGTAAAATACAAAACATATAAACAATGCAAATTGCACCATAAACTTTAGCAGGCCGGAAACCACTACCGACAGTGGGACGATGACACGCGGGAAGTAGACCTTGCCAAATATACTCGCATTCAGGGTGAATGTTTCCGATGTTTTCATCAATGTCTCTTGAAAATAGGTCCACATGGTTATGCCGCCAAGGTAGAAAAGCATATGTGGCAGGCCATCAGTCGATATGTTGGCGATGTTGCCAAAAACGATTGTGAAGACTATCGTCATCATTACTGGCTGGAGCACGAACCAGATGGGTCCGAGGATAGTCTGCTTATAAAGTGCGACGAAGTCGCGTCGGACGAGCAGGAGCAACAGGTCCCGGTAGTTCCAGATCTCCTTCAGCGGGATCGACAGCATTGGCCGCTCAGGGCCTATCACGCGCGTCCAGCAATCCTGCCTCTCGGCAACGCGCGCCGTGTGGCCAGAGTGGCGGTTCCCTTTGGTGCCGATCTCGGATGCACTCATGCCTTCTCCTGATGGACCCATACTCGATTTGCGGATGGGACGCAGACGTTGCCGGGTGCAAGGGGTCTGTCCTGCAACTCATGCGGCGACCGTCCGGCGGACGCGGTCAGGGGTGCAGTCGATGCGTCGCTCGTAGATGAAGTGGCAGAACCCTTGCGGCGCCTTTCTGCTCAGACCCCTACCCGTTCACAGCCTGAGGTTGCTGTCGATGGTGTCGAAGGCATGCTTTAAGTCGTATATTGCATTCCCTTGACGGCCGAACATCCACGCTCCGGCGCCGCCGAGCCGGCGGAAATTCTCCTGAGCGACTGCTGCAACGTCGACGCCCACATTCGTAATGTCGCTGCTGCCAGCACCAGACGGCCGGACGTGAGTAGCCGACTTCATAGGCGACCACGAGAACCCGAGGCTGGCGATCGCAGGCCTGCACGATCCGGGCACGATGGACGTGCTTGAAGGGGCGCAAACGATCGACGATGATCGCCTTCTGGCAGACGCGATCGCCTTCGGGCAGAAGGATAGAGACGGTTTTTACGAGCCATCTCCGCGCCGGAAATCGCCTCACGTCACTTGTGAATACGCTGTCTGCGTGCGTTCACTAGCGCCTCGGCCTCGGGGGTAAGGTAGTAGGGGGGGGGCGACGCCGATGCAGTGGCCGCCGACGAGCAATAGGGCGGAAGGGGAGAAAGCTCCACTTTGTGCCTGCAGCCTCTAGCGCAGCCTCCGTGCCGATCCCCATCCGGTTGAATATAATGGAAGTCTCATTGGCATGATTAACACTGAGGATGCGCTGAGTGTTTTTGATGATCTTCTCCGCCTCGCGGCGCGGATTCGCTATATTTAATCTGTTACTGTAGTCGCAGTAACGGCATAAGGCGCCTTCTCTATACTGCAATGTAGGGTGTGGAATCTGACGTCGCCTTGGCAATTATATGTGGTCGGTGCGTTTGTCGCTGAGATTTACGCGCTCGGTGGAAGAGCCGCGATTGAAGACGAGGACGAGCACCCGTTGCAGGATCGGCACGCATTCTTCCTCGGATTCGCCGGGCTAGATGGTCAAATCGTAGATTGCGATCTCCCCCTGGTTCAGCGCGCGCCCGACAGTTCCGGACGCGGTAAGGAGCGGCGCGAGGTCGAGTCGCTTGCAGTCAGCGGTCGGTTTCGGAACCGTGACTCTCAAGATCGTGCAGTCTTAGAGATCTGCCTGCTCCGAGGCTAGCCGCATGTGCATAGCCGCTCCGAGTTCCTAAGCGTCCACTTCCCTCGTGGCGTGGATGCCGACGCGAATCGCTTCAATGAGCCGAGGGTTAGCGTGAAAGCTCGCAACCCTCGCGGTGCTTTTCAAGCTCCACCGCAAAGCGGAAGCGCTACGTCTCCGAGCACAAAAATAGCTATACGAGCGCCCGACTTTATGTCTACAAATGCTTGAAACATCCATTTCAGCTGCCCGTTTCTTGCCGGATGGCGCCGTTGGCAATCGCCGGAGCGGCCTGCCCCGTCTCGTCCTGCAGCTCGGCGCGCAGCGCGTCGATTTCTCTCTTCAACGCCTCGTACTCCGCTAGCTTGCGACGCAGGAAGCGGCTCGTCAGGCGGGCCTTAGCCAAAGCCCCCCGGGGTGTGAGGACGTACGCATAGCGCCACTTGCGCTCGGACACCCGAAAGTTCTGGACCTTCACGTAGCCCCGCTCGCCAAGCGCCTTCAGGCAGTAGTTCACTGCGCCAAGGCTGATGCCGAGCTCGGACGCAATCTCGCGCTGGCTTAGGTCCGGCTTCACCTCGAGGAGGCGCATGATGCGGTAACGCGCGTCCTTCTGAAAATCCGACATCAGCCGAGGCGGCCTTGTCGGACGAGGCGATCTCGTCCATGGCTACCGCACCTGCACTCGCCGTAAGGCAGGTGCAGGGAACCGGGATCGACGGAGGTTGCGAGCGTCCCGTTCACGGATGAACGTCTAGCGCCCCGGGACGTGTCGCGAAAGCCGGTCATCAAAAATTAATGTGACCCACGCGCGGCCCTGCTTCCGGCCCATTGTCGCGACAGCCGCGAGAAGCATCCGCATGACGCCATCGCGCCTATCGGGTCCACCATGAATGTGCAATCATCGGGGGATGTCATGAACGAGCCGGCCGAAACGCCGACGGCGAGCGCTGCATCCGAGCACTGGTTCCTGGCGCAGTTAAAGCCGAACGCGTGGCGGATCGCCGAGGAAAACCTTCGGCGCCAGGAGTTCAAGGTGTTCAACCCGCTCGAGGAGCGCACCGTCGCCCGCCGCGGGCGCTTTGCGAAAGAGCTGCGGCCGTTATTTCCGGGATACCTGTTTCTGAGCTTCGATGTGGCCACGGCGCCCTGGCGCGCCATCAACAGCACTTATGGTGTGGCTCGGCTCGTGACCTTCGAAGCGCACAAGCCTCAGGTCGTGCCGGCGGCTCTCGTCGAGGAGATCATGGCGCGGTGCGACAGCGAGGGGCGCATCGTCCCCCCTGCCGAGCTCGAGCCAGGTGAGACAGTGCGCTTCAACACGGGGCCGTTCGCCGATCTCGTCGCCAAGGTCGAGTCCGTCGCCCCCGACAAGCGCATCTGGCTCGTGCTGGAGGCCTTGGGGCGGGAGACGCGAGTCCTCGCGGACAGGGCAGCGGTGAAGCGGGCCTGAGTTCAGTCCCGCCGCGGAGAGGTGGTGCTCGGGATACGGGCGCTTCCGCGGCTCCGACGTAGCGCAAGAGAGCCGGCCGGCGCCGCTGACTGTCCTCGGCTCGAGGCCCTGTCCGCCACCGCTGCGCCGCTACAAAGTCTCAACGAACGCGTCGATCGCGTCCCGCACCCGCCGCTTCGTCTGCGGATAGAGGCACCAGTCGTAGTGCGTGTCCGCCACATCCGTCACAAGGCCGTGGTTCTGCCAGACCTTCATCGGCTCGCGGAGCGTCTCGTCCCGTTCGATCAGCCGCGTCTTCATGGTCCGCCTGAGGTCCCGCGGCTGGAACGGCGCCACATCGTCGCGCGCTTCCATCCAGCGCCGGGCCGCCTGGCTGACGGTGCGCAGCGCCATCGGCTCGTCGGCGCCGAGGCGGGCGGGGAAGAGGTGGTCCGTGCTCGAGAAGCTCCGGGCGGTCTCGAACAGCCGCACGGCCGCCTGGGGCAGCGGGATCGCGTGCGGACGCCCGTTCTTCGTCGTCGGCAGCACGAGCCACGGCTCTCCGGCGAGGGTGGAAAGGTTGTCTCGCCGGAGCCGCAGGATCTCGGACACCCGAAGGCCGCCGGTGGCGATGATGCACCGCAGGAGAAGCGAGGTCGCCGGTGCGACATTGCGGCCGCTGAAGCCGTGCCAGACCGCGCGGAGCTCGTCCAGCGACAGGACGCGGTCGCGGGGCTTCACCTTGGTCGCGCCGCCCACGAGCGTCACAGGGTTCTCGCGCACGCCGAACCGTCGGGGGTGGTCGCTCGCCGGGTCGAGGTCCGCCTTGCGCGCGGCCGTGAAAGCCGCCGACAGGTAGGCGCGCGGGGCGCGGGTGTTCACGCCGGCCTGGGCGAAGCGGCGCAGCCACGCCACAACGTCCTCCGGCCGGATGTCGACAGCCAGCGTGTCCGCGCCGAAGAAGCGCTCGGCCGCGAGGCGCCCATGGCGGAGGTAGGCGCGGTGGTTCCCGATATCCTCGGGGCTCCGCGTCTCCATCTGCGCGAGGCGGAAGTCCACGAGCTCGGCGAAGGTGGCGGTGCGCGGCGGCTCGACGCGGCGGAGCGGCTCGCTCGCCGCGGCCCGGGCGGCGACGAGGGAGACGCCCGGATAGTCCCCGATCCGGCGGCGGACGATGCGGCCGTCCACCTTCCGGGTGAGATAGAAGGTTTTTCCTCGCGGGCCGACACGGACACGAAGGCCGGGGCAGCCAGCGTCGGTGAATTCCACGCGGGCGTCGGCCCGGACGGTGACGAGCCAGCGGTCGGTGAACGGATGTACGGGCATCGGGATCCTCTTGTCGCGATCGGTCGGCCAAAAGGTCGGACCGCATCGCGGTATCCCAGAGGGTAGCCCAGACGGATTCGGCGGGGATAAATTCGTCCGAGAGGCCCCGTAAGCCTTTGATATCTCAGCCGAAATGGCGTCCCCGGCAGGATTCGAACCTGCGACCCCAGGATTAGGAATCCTGTGCTCTATCCTGCTGAGCTACGAGGACGACAGGTCTGTTATGCCGCCGATCGACGCCGGCGTAAACCGGGGTCGCGCGTCCGCCCGTCCGCGAGGCAGATCGGGTTCTTTCGCGCGGCAGTTGAAGGTGGAGCGCAAGGGAGGTGACCGCCGCACTTCCGCGCCCCGCAGCGGGGTGCACCGAGCTTTCGCCGCACTCGCAACCCGCGGAAAGGCGGACTATGTTGCCTCCGAGAGAAAGGGAGCACGATGGTCACACTCGTCGACCGAACAAGGCCCGCCGCGCCGAAGAGCGCACTCCGCCACCCGGAGAAGGCGAACCGGCCGGACGCGCCGCTCCTGCGCAAGCCCGAATGGATCCGCGTGCGCGCCCCCGGCTCGCCCGTCTACCGGGAGACGCGGGACATCGTGCGCTCGAAGGGCCTCGTCACCGTCTGCGAGGAAGCCGGCTGCCCCAACATCGGCGAATGCTGGTCGAAGAAGCACGCCACGTTCATGATCATGGGGGACACCTGCACCCGCGCCTGTGCCTTCTGCAACGTGCGCACGGGAATGCCGCAGGCGCTCGACCCCGACGAGCCGGAGAAGGTCGCCGAGGCGACTGCGGCCCTAGGCCTCGAGCACGTCGTCGTCACCTCCGTCGACCGCGACGATCTCGCCGACGGCGGCGCCCGCCACATGGCGGACACGATCCGCGCCATCCGTAACCGCGCGCCCGGCACCACCATCGAGGTTCTCACCCCGGACTTCCTCAGGAAGCCCGGCGCGCTCGAGATGGTGGTGGAGGCGCGGCCCGACGTCTTCAATCACAATCTCGAGACGGTGCCCTCGCTGTACCTCTCCGTCCGCCCCGGCGCGCGCTACTACCATTCCATCCGCCTCCTCGACCGCGTGAAGATGCTCGATCCGACCATCTTCACGAAGTCCGGCATCATGGTCGGCCTCGGGGAGACGCGGAACGAGGTCCTGCAGCTGATGGACGACCTCAGGTCCGCCGACGTGGACTTCCTCACCATCGGGCAGTACCTCCAGCCCACCCGAAAGCACCACCCGGTCAGGGAGTACGTCACGCCGCAGATGTTCTCCGCGTACCAGACGATCGCGTCGGCGAAGGGCTTCCTCATGGTCTCGGCGTCGCCGCTGACCCGGTCCTCCTACCATGCGGGCGAGGACTTCGCCCGCATGAAGGCGGCGCGGGAAGCCCGTGCCGTCGCCCTGGCGGAGCGTGCCTGATGCCGGAGTTCGAGACCACCCGGCGCGTCGGCCACAGCGCCGCGAACATGTTCGACCTCGTGGCGGACGTTCAGCACTATCCGAAGTTCGTGCCGCTGTGCCGGTCCCTCACGGTCCGCCGCAGGGACACCCTGCCCGACGGGAGGGAGGTGCTCGTCGCCGAGATGACAGTCGCCTACAAGTTCATCCGCGAGTCGTTCACCTCCCGCGTGGTCCTCGACAGGGCGAAGAACATCATCGACGTCACCTATCTCGACGGGCCGTTCAAGGAGATGCACAACCGCTGGACGTTCACGCCCGTGGACGAGGAGCGGACCGACGTGCACTTCCACATCGCCTACGAGTTCAAGAGCCGCACGCTCGCGACGCTCATGGGCTCCGTCTTCGACCACGCCTTCCGCCGCTTCGCGAGCGCCTTCGAGGAGCGCGCCAACACGGTGTACGGCGTCCACGCCTGACGGGATCCCGGGTCAGGGAGAGGCTGCGGCGACCGGCAGGAAGGGGCGAGGCGATGAGGGAGAAGGGGAGGCGGGCCGCCGGTGCTCCGATCGGCTCGCCGTCAGACGGGCCGGTCAGGCCACCCGGGCGCCGCCCTCGCGTCCGGCTTCCGGCTGCCCGCCGGCCTGATGCTCGCGACAGACCTGCCAGAGCCAGGAATCGAGATCCCTGTGCTGGAGACCGCCCCAGCCGGCCGCCGCCACCAGCGCGCGAAGGGCGTGCGGCTGCATCCCCGAGAGCGTGAAGGAGAGGGCTGTCGCGTCCCACTCCGGGACGGTCAGCCACGTCGTGCGCGCCACGATGGTGCCGTGGTGGGCAGTCCTCACCTGCTTGAGCACGCTCGCCTGAGGCAACTCGTCGAGCGCAAGGGAGTCCACGAACGCCTGGGGGCTCGATCCGTCGATCTCGATGTCCCGGATCGGCTGGGGCATGGCGGTCCCGATGCAGGTGAGCGCCATCCAGTCCAGGGGAAAGGCCGCCGAGAGCAGCGTTTCGTCCACCCGGAAGCCCTCGACGGTCCTGCGGCGCACGAGGTCCAGCCGCTCGCCCCGCACGAGCACCATGCTGTAGCCGGGCCCGAGGAGGTAGTGGCGGTGCCACTCGGAAGCCTCCGGACCCTGTCGCCACCCTTCCACGAACTCGGGCGGCCGGTCGAGGAACACGCGAAAGACGAACGGATCAGAACTCACGGCACGCTACTCCACAACTCACGCCGGGGAGAGGATCACGCGGTTGTGGTTAAGTTGCCGTATACCCGGGTCTCATCCCGCCGCGCGCCTCCCGACGCGGCCGGCGCGCGGCCTGGCGCCCGAGGCGAAACCATGCGCGGCGCGCTGCGCGGCGCCCGCGGCAGGACCATGCGCAGCGGATCGACGATCCGGCGCGCGCGCTACGACGCGCCCTTCGCGGCGGGCCGCTCGGGGTCGCCGCCCCACTCGGTCCACGACCCGTCGTAGACCGCCGAGCGCGTTCCGAGCCGCTCCAGCGCCATCGACAGGATCGCCGCCGTGACCCCCGATCCGCAGGTGGTGACGACGGGTTCGGACAGATCGACGCCAGCGTCCGTGAACGCCGCCTTCAGCGCCTCGTCGTGCTTCAGCCGCCCGTCCGGGCCGACGAGAGCGGCATAGTGGACGTTGAACGCGCCCGGCATGTGGCCGGAGCGAATGCCGGGCCGCGGCTCCGGCACGGTCCCGTTGAAGCGCTCCGGCGAGCGCGCGTCCACCACCGCCGCCGTCCCCTTCTCGAGGACGTTGGCGACGTCGTCGGCATCGGCGAGAAGCTCGCGCCTGAAGTGCGGCACGAACGTCGCGGGATCGGGCGTGCGCTCGGGGCCGCCCTCCGTCGGAAGACCCGCGGCCTTCCACGCGGCGAGCCCACCGTCGAGCATCTTCGCATCATGCCCCATCACGCGGAACATCCACCACGCCCGGGGCGCGGCGAACGGGGCGCCCGTCTCGTAGACGATCACCTCCGTCCCGTTCGAGATGCCCATCGCCCCCACCATCCGCGCGAAGACCTCGGGCGAAGGGAGGGTGTGGGGCAGGGGGCTCCCGTGGTCCGCCACCTGGTCGATGTCGAAGCGGAGCGCGCCGGCGATGTGGGCCGCCTCGAACTCCGCCCAGGCGTCCCGCCCGGTGTCGGGCATGTGCCACGACGCGTCGAGCACCACGACGTCGTCGAGCCTCTCCAGCCTCTCGGCGAGCTCTCGCGGGGAAATCAGCATCATTCCACCAGTGCCAGCCGGACGCGGCGGTTCTGCCGGCCCTTCTTCTCGATCTTCGTGACCGCTACTGTGCCGATCTCCTTCGTGGAGGCGACGTGGGTGCCCCCGCACGGCTGGAGATCCACGGCGCCGATCCGCACGAGGCGCACCCGGCCCGAACCGCGCGGCGGCTTCACCGCCATCGTCTTCACGAGCTCGGGGCTGGCGTCGAGCTCCTCGTCGGTGATCCACTCCTGGCTCACCGGGTGATCCTCGCCGACGAGCGCCATCACCTTCGCCGTGATCCCGTCCCTGTCGAGGTTCGGGTCGGGGATGTCGAAGTCGAGGCGGCTCTCGCTCTCCCCGATCTGCCCGCCCGTGACAGGGAAGGGGAGGGCGACCGACAGGAGGTGAAGCGCCGTGTGCATCCTCATGAGCCGGTAGCGGCGCGGCCAGTCGAGATGCTGCACCACGGCCGCCCCCGTTGGGACGGGCGCGGAGACTGCGAGGAGGATCCTCGTCCTGTCGTCCGCATAACGCGCGTCGGACACGTCGACGAAGGTGCCGTCCTCGAGCTCGAGGCGGCCGGTGTCCCCCGGCTGCCCGCCGCCTGCGGCGTAGAACAGGCTCCTGTCGAGCGTCACCGTGGCATCGTCCGCGGCGATGACCCTCGCCTCGGCGGTGGTGAGATAGGGATCGTCCCTGAAGAGCGGCGCTGTCATGACCTGGGGCCTACCATTTCCCCCCGCGGGCGGGAAGCGCCATGGACAACGCCAGCGCGCCGTCCCAAGACGTCTTCCATGACGCCCCAGTTCATCGCCTTCCACGTGGCGCTCGCTTCGGTGCTCGTCGCCGGCCTCCTCGTCCCGGTCGGGCCGAACACCATGCGCTTCCTCATCCTCTCCGTCTCTGCGGCGCTGATGCTCGCGGTGCCCGGCATCGGCGCCTTCACGGCATTCACCACCCCTGTGCCGGACCACTACTGGCAGTGGGTCTGGCTCCTCGCCGTCATCGGGATGCCCGCGGGGTTCGTGATGGCGCTCACCGTCGTCCCCTCGGTCCTGATCCGCCCGCCGACCGGCAACTATTCGACCGAGGCGATCGTCTCCCTCGTCATGATGGCCGTCGGCCTCGCCATCACGGCGACGATCATCCGGTGACGGGGCCTCAGCCCGCCGCCTCCTCGAAGGGAACGCGCACCGTGCTCCTGCGCTCGAGCCACTCGGGGACGGGCAGGCCCTTGCCGCGCAGGAACGCCGGGTTGAACAGCTTCGACGTGTAGCGCGTGCCGTAGTCGCACAGGATCGTGACGATGGTGTGCCCCGGCCCCATCTCCCGCGCCATGCGGATCGCGCCGGCGATGTTGATGCCCGACGAGCCGCCGAGCACCAGCCCCTCGTGCTGGAGAAGGTCGAACACGATGGGGATCGCCTCCTCGTCGGGGATCTGGAACGGCATGTCCACCGGCGCGCCCTCGAGGTTCGCCGTGATGCGCCCCTGCCCGATCCCTTCCGTGATGGACGATCCCTCCGCCTTCAGCTCGCCGTGGGCGTAGTAGTGGTAGAGCGCCGCCCCCATGGGATCGGCGAGTCCGATCTTCACGTCGGGATTGCGCTCCTTCAGCGCCATGCCGACGCCGGCGAGCGTGCCGCCGGTGCCGACCGCGCAGATGAAGCCGTCCACCTTCCCCGCGGTCTGCTCCCACACCTCCGGCCCCGTCCCGTGGATGTGCGCGGAGCGGTTCGCGACGTTGTCGAACTGGTTGGCCCAGATCGCCCCGGCGGGCTCGGTCCGCGCCAGCTCCTCCGCGAGCCGGCCGGACAGCTTCACGTAGTTGTTGGGGTTCCGGTAAGGGACTGCCGGCACCTCGACGAGCTCGGCTCCCGCGAGGCGCAGCATCTCCTTCTTCTCGTCCGACTGCGTGTCGGGGATGACGATGACCGTGCGGAAGCCGAGCGCGTTGCCGACGAGGGCGAGGCCGATCCCGGTGTTCCCCGCCGTCCCCTCCACGATGACGCCGCCCGGCCCGAGGGCGCCGCGCTCCATGGCGTCGCGGATGATGTAGAGCGCCGCCCGGTCCTTCACCGACTGGCCGGGGTTGAGGAACTCGGCCTTGCCGAGGATCTCGCAGCCCGTCTCCTCCGAGGCGCGCCTCAGGCGGATCAGCGGCGTGTTGCCGATGAGGTCGATCATCTCAGCCATGACATTCTCCCGACGGCTGCCCTTCCCGGCGTCGGTCGCGCGCGAAGCCGGCTGCCGGGACCAGCATGTGGCACCCTGCGGCCTCCGCGCCAACCCCGCCGCCGGCACGGGTGCAAGTGCGGTTGCGCTGCACCATATCGTGAAGCCATGACCGACGTGACGCTGAAGGACACGCCCCTGCGCGGGGGCCGGCCGGAACCCACCATGAAGGAGGGGCGCGGCTACGCCATGCGCGGCGCCGGCTCCACCATCGTGCCGATCTCGCCCGAATCCCTGTGGGACATCGTGATGGACGAGCGGCGCCTCGCCGCGGCGATCCCGGGTGCGGAGACGCTCCACCGGGTCGACGGGCCGCAGGAGGACCGCACCTATGCGGCCGACGTCGGCATCGGGGTCGGCCGCCTCAAGGGGACCTACGTCGTCACCGCCCGGTTCGCCGAGGCGATCGAGCCGTCCCACTACGTCCTGTTCGGCGGCGCCAGGGGGCCGTTCGGCCAGTCCTCCGGCGAGGGATGGGTGGACTTCACCCCCGTCGACGGCGGAACGCTCGTCACCTACTCCTACGCGATCCTCATCACCGGGCTCGTGGCGAAGGCGGGCGGCCGCCTCCTCGAGATGGCGGCCGACATGCTCATCGCGAAGTTCTTCAGCCGCCTCGCCCGCGCGGTGGAGCAGGCGGAGGCGGAGGCGGAGGGCGACGTCTCGGCCTGACCGGTCGCGGTCTGTCGCCTGCGCGCGCGGCGCAGGACCCGACTCCTAGTCGCCGCTGCCCCTGGGCGGGAAGCGGGTCCGGATGGTCCCGTTCGTCGAGATCTTCTTTCCCTTCGCGGGGGGCTTGGCCTCTGCGGGCTTGGCAGGCGCCTTCGCCTGACCCTCGTCTGATTCCGCCTGCGCCGATGCGGCCTTCGCCGATGCGGTCTTCGTCGATGCGGTCTTCGCGGTGGGCTTCGCCGTGGCGGTCCTCGCCGAAGCGCCCCGCGTCGTCCCCTCTGCCGCTGCCGCCGCCTTCCGTGTCCCCCTCGCGGCCGGCCTTCCCTTCGCCGGGGCGGACGCACCTGCCGCCTTCGTGCCGCCGGACGCGCGCCGGGTCGCCTTGGCGGGGGTGGGCTCGGATGCCTCTTCCTCGGCGGGTGCCGCGGCGGGCCGCGCCTCGACCGCGTAGGTTGCCTTCGCCTCCTTCGCGCCGGCGAGGAAGATCATGATGTCCGCCGGCCCGGCGATCAGCCGGCAGCCGATGTCGTGAAGGTCCTGCGCCGTCCGCCCCGGCCGCGTGATGGAGCCGAGCCATCTGCCCGACGCCACGACGGCCTTCTCCACCCGCTCGCACGCCTCGAGCACAGGCGCCTCGCCGAGCCGCTCCAGCATCCCCATGGACCCGGCGAGGTCGTTCGGGCCGATGAGGAGCGCGTCGATCCCGTCCACCGCAGCGATCGCCGGAATCTCGTCGATGGCGTCCACGTGCTCGATCTGGGCGATGAGGAGAAGCTCCTCGTGCGCGTTCGCCGTGTAGCCGGGCACCGTGCCCCAGCCGGACGCCCGCACGATGGGCGCCGCATAGCCGCGCTTGCCGTGGGGCGGATAGCGGCAGGCGTCCACGAACGCCTTCGCCTCCTCGGCCGTGTTGATCATCGGCGCCATGATGGACCGAAAGCCGCGGTCGAGCACGAGCTTCAGGTGCGTCGGATCGGCCGACGGCACGCGCAGGATCACGTCGCCGCCCGCCGACAGCACGGCGCGGTGGATGTCGACCGCTCGGTCCAGCGAGGCGACGCCGTGCTCGTTGTCGAGGAAGATTGTCGTCCACCCGAGCCGCACCGCCGCCTCGGCGAGATCGGCCGATCCCGTGGCGCTCCACATGCCGACGATCGTCTCGCCGTTCTTCAACGCGGCCTTGATCGGGTTGGGTGACATTCCGGTGCTTTCCTGAAGGAGGGTCATGGCTGGGGGGCGGTCGCCGGACGCGCCGGCCGGGCGAGCTGGTAGAGCGCGCGGACGATGAGGAAGGCCCACAGCGTCACGGTGAGAACGCCGAGCACCATCGACACCGGCCGGTCGAAGAACATCATGAGGTCGCCCTGCGCCCGCATCATCGACATCATGAAGTTGCTCTCCAGCACCGAGCCGAGCACGATGCCGAGGATGGCTGGCGCCATCGGGATCCCGTTCTCCTCCATGAAGAAGCCGACGATCCCGAGGACGAGGACGATCCAGATCGCCATCGGCGAGCCGGAGATGGCGTAGGCGCCGACGAGCGAGGCGAGGAGGACGAGCGGCATCAGCACCGTGCGCGGCACCTTCAGGATCAGCGTCGCGAGGAGGATGGCGAGCGAGCCCGTGAACAGCATGACGACGTTGGCGACGAGGAAGGAGCCGAACAGGGCGCCCACCAGCGTCGGGTCGTTGGTGAAGATCTGCGGTCCCGGCGTCAGCCCCTTCATGAGGAGGACACCGATGGCGATCGCCGTCACGCTGTCGCCGGGAATGCCGAAGACGAGCGCCGGTGTCCACGCACCCGCGACGCCGGCGTTGTTCGCCGAGCCCCCGGCGGCGATGCCCTCGACCGAGCCCTTGCCGTACTCCTGCGGTCGCTTCGAGCTTTTCTTGGCCACCGTGTAGGCGATCCAGGCGGCAACGTCCGCGCCCGCGCCCGGGAGCGCGCCGATCAGCGTCCCGAGGATGCTCGACTGCGCGATGACGCGTGGCAGGCCGAGAATGGTGCGCCACGCCGAGCCCAGCGCCTCGCCCACCCTGTCGAGAACCATAGAGAAGTCCCGCGCGACGTTGCCGGCCCGCGCGTTGCGCAGGACCTCCGACATGGCGAAGAGGCCGATCATCGCGGGGATGAAGCTCACCCCGTCGAGGAGCTCGACGTTGCCGAACGTGAAGCGCGGGTGACCGGCAGCCACGTCGATGCCGATGGAGGCGATGAAGAGGCCGATGAAGAGGGAGGCGAAGTTCTTCGCCACCGATCCGGTCCCGGCGAAGATGGCGCAGGTGAGGCCGAGCGCGGCGAGCCAGAACTTCTCGAAGAAGGAGAAGCCGACGGCGAAGCGGGCGAGCTGCGGCGCCGAGGCCATCAGGATGAGGACGCCGACGATCCCGCCGATGGTCGCCGTGATGAGCGAGATGAAGAGGACGCGCCGCGCCGCCCCCTGCCGCGCCAGGGTGAAGGAATCGTCGACGTAGGCCGCCGACGCGGGGGTTCCCGGCATCCTGAGGAGCGCCCCCGCGATGTCGCCGGCGAAGATCGCGGTGGTGGTCGTCGCGATGATCGCCGAGACGGCGGGGATCGGGTCCATGAAGAAGGTGAAGGGCACGAGGAGCGCGACGGCCATGGTGGCCGTCAGCCCGGGCATCGCGCCCACGAAGCTGCCGTAGAGCGTGGCGAGGAAGATCACCGTCAGGTTCTCGACGGTGAAGACGGCCGCGAGCGTCTCGAGCGCCATGTCAGCCCGCTCCCGTGTGGGCGCGCACGCTCACCAGGCCACCGGCGTCAGGACGCCCCAGGGCAAGGGAACCCGCAGCATCGAGTAGAAGACGTAATGGGCCGCGAAGGCCGCGGCGACGGCGAGCGTGAGCCCGGAGAGGATCCCGGCGCCGAAGACGAACGCCGCCGCCGCCACGGCCGCGGTCGCCGCGACGTGGAAGCCGAGCGGCTGAAGCGCGATGCCGAAGCCGACCACGACGAGGCACAGGAGGAAGGGGCGGAAGAGACCGCCCCGCACCGCCTCGGCGGGCGAGGGGCGCAGCGCAGCCTCGCCGCCCGCCGCCGCACGCGCCTTCAGCGCGCCGCCGACTGAGATGACGACGCCGCACACCACGAGCCCAGCCGCCGAGATCTTCGGGAAGAAGCCCGGCCCGTAGTCCATGCCCCCGATCACGGGAAAGGTGTTCGCGACGAGGAAGATCGCGACGCCGAACGCTGTGAGGAGAAGGCCGAGAAGGCGGTCGTCGATGCGCATCGGGCCGTCCGGAAAGGGAAGGGCGCGGCTGCCGCGCCCTCCCGTTTGCGCCTTACTGCTTGAGGCCGATCGCCTCGATGGTGGCGCCGAGCGCCTCGTCGGACTCGGCCATGTAGGCGGTGAGCTCCTCGGAGCCCATCTTCACCACGTCCGCGCCGCGCGAGGCCTTGAAGTCCGCCCACTCCTGCGTGTCGACGATCTCGAGCACCGCCTCTTCGTAGGCGCAGCGGATCTCGTCGGGCAGGCCGTCGGGGCCGGAGATCGTGATGAACGCCGCCAGCGTCCAGCCGGAGTCGAGGAGCTCGGCCGTGGTCGGAACGTCCGGCAGCGCCTCCATCCGGTCGGTGTGCATGTAGGCGAGCGCCTTCAGCTCGCCCTGCTCGATGAGCGCCTTGCCCTCCGACAGGGCAGGCGTCGCGACGTCGACGCCGCCCGCCATCAGCTCCTGCATGGCCGGTGCGGCGCCCTGCGAGGGAATCCAGCGGATTGCGTCCGGCTCGATGCCTTCCGCGTTCAGCATCCCGGCGAGCGCGAGGTGCCAGATGCCACCCTGCGAGGTGCCGGAGGCCGTGAGGGAGCCGGGGTTCGCCTTCGCGTGCTCGAGCAACTGGTCGAGGGACTCGAACTCCGAATCCGTCTTCACCAGCACCGAGGACGGCACGATGTCGACGAGCGCGATCGGCGTCACGTCGTTGCGCGTAAGGTCCGTCAGGCCGACGTGGTGCATCGTGTTGATCTCGACGGTCACGGCGCCCACGGTGTAGCCGTCGGGCTCCGCGGTGGCGATCGCCGAGTGACCCGTGACGCCGTTGCCGCCCGTCCGGTTCACCACGTTGAAGGGCACGCCGAAGCGGGCCTCCAGCATGGAGGCGAGCATGCGCGAGTTGGCGTCCGTGCCGCCGCCCGCGCCCCACGGGACGATGTAGGTGACGGCGCGCTCGGGCGTCCAGTCGCACTCCTGGGCGAGGGCCGGCGTGACTGCGACGGCGGCGACGGCCGCGATCGCGAGAGGCGTCTTGAGGGACACTGCGGAGATCCTCCCGATTTTTCTGGTCGGTCGGTTCTAGCTCGCGTGCGACGCGGCGGCAAAGGGGAATTTCGCCCGCGCGCCACCGCGCGCATCGCCTGCCGCAGGGGTCAGCCGATGGGCTCCAGAACGAGGCGGTGGCGCACGCGGCCGCCCTCCAGCCAGCAGCACGCGACGGCGCGCGCCGGCACCACGCCGCCGTCCACGGCGATCACGTCGACAAGGCAGGACGGCAGTTCCGGCAGCCCGTCCACGATGTCGAGAAGGAGGCGGCAGTGGCGCACCACCTGCTCCCACCCGGCGACGTAGCGGGTCGCGGGCGCGCCCAGCAGCATGTCCGGCCGCGCCCCTGTCAGCCGTTCCACTGTCCCGTTGACGCCGACGATCCTGCCCGCGTCGTCGATCTCGACGACGCCCGCGGGCGCCTCCGCAGCCAGCCGCGCCACCTGGAGCCTCTCCTGCGAGCGCGCCCTCTCGGTCACCCGTCGCCACACCTCGCCGCCGGCAAGGCGTGCACATGACGCGAGGCTGTCTCGCTCGGCGTCGAGGAAGTCGTCCCGCGGCCTGTAGTCCATGAGTGACAGCACCCCGACGACCGTGCTTTCGCCGAGGAAGATCGGCGCGCCGGCGTAGAAGCGCACGAAGGGGTAGGCCGTCACCAGGAAGGCGTCCCGATAGCGGCTGTCGACCCTGGCATCGGGGACGACCACCGGCGCCCCGGCGCCGAGCACAGCCTCGCCGAACGGCTCGTCGAGCCCGTCCAGCCGGCGCGTGCCGCTCAGCGACACGACGGCGGTCGGACAGTGGAAGAGTCGCCGTGCGAGGTCGCAGATCTCGGAGAAGTCGACGTCCACGTCCTCACCCGCCCATGGCGGCAGCGGTACCATGCGCGCGGCGTCGAGGTCGACGCCTGCCGCCCTTCCGGGGCGCCCGAAGGCGTCGTCGATCCGACCCGCCGCCGGGCTCCCAACGATCCGGGCTCCCAACGATCGCACCGGTCAGTTGTTCCCGCCGCGCCGTCGGCCGGTCGCAATGCCGTCGATCGGGGACGATTCACAACCCGTCAGGGCGCAAATGCGCGCAGCATCCTGCCACAATCTCGAAAGCCGATGATCCCGGGCACACCCGAAGGACCGCCGCGCGCGACCTGCGAGGCCCGCGCCCGCCACCGGACCGCCCCCACCTCAGTGGAGCCGCGCCACCGTGAAGGCGACCACCTCCTCGAGGATGTCGCGCATCTCGCACCCAGGCACGGACCTGAGGTCCTCGAGGGCGGCGTTGCCGAAGCGGCGCGCCCGCTCGCGAACGTCCGCCAGGGCTCCCGTCACGCGCACCTTCTCGGCGGCGGCCGAGACGTCCGCGTCGGTCACCTCGCTGCGCTCGATGCAGCGCTCCCAGAAGGTCCTGTCGCTCTCGTCGCCGCGCTCGTAGGCGATGAGGACGGGCAGGGTGGCCTTCCCCTCCCTCAGGTCGTCGCCGACGTTCTTGCCGATGGCCTCCGCGTCGCCCGAGAAATCGAGGACGTCGTCGATGAGCTGGAAGGCGAGGCCGAGGTGGCGGCCGAAGGACTCGAGCGCCGGCCTGTGCGCCCGCGCGCCGGCGATGATCGGGCCTGCCGCCGTCGCCGCGGCGAACAGCGCCGCTGTCTTCGCCTCGATCACGGCCATGTAGTGGCCTTCACCGACCTTGAGATCGCGCGATCCGGCGAGCTGGCGCACCTCCCCTTCGGAGATGGTCGCCGCCGCGCGGGAGAACACGTCGAGCGCCTCGAGCGAGCCGACGTCCACCATCAGCTTGAACGCCTGCCCGAGCAGGAAGTCCCCCACGAGGACGCTCGCCTGGTTCCCCCAGATCATCCGCGCGGCCGGCTTGCCGCGGCGCATCGCGCTCTCGTCCACCACGTCGTCGTGGAGGAGGGTCGCGGTGTGCATGTACTCCACCGCCGTCGCGAGCTTCACGTCGCCGTCGCCCCGGTAGCCGAAGAGCGATGCGGTCGCGAGGGTGAGCATCGGGCGGATGCGCTTGCCGCCGGACGAGATGAGGTGATCCGCCACCTCGGGGATCATCGACACGTCGGAGCCGGCGTGGGTCAGGATGAGGGCGTTGACCTCCGCCATCCGATCGGCGACGCTCCGCGCGAGCCGGTCGATGTCCGCGGCGGGAGGGCGCGCGGGGCTCAGTTGCGCGGTCACTGGGGCTTGCTCGCAGGCGATTGCATCGTGCGAACCATAGGCCTCGGTCGCCCCGTCGGCAAGCGCCGCGGCCGCCAGCGAGGCCGCACCTGGCGCCGCAGGCCGCAGCGGAGGGCAAGCCCCCAGCGGAGGGCAAGCGCCGCGACAGGCCGAGGAACCCCGGGAGGAACAGGCTTGGAGGAACTCGTCAGGACCAACGACATGGTCCTCATCTCGTTCGTCGAGGCGCTCCTCAACGATGCCGGGATCGAGCATCTCGTTCTCGACCAGAATATGAGCGTCCTCGAGGGCTCCATCGGAATCCTCCCCCGCCGCATCCTCGTTCCGCGCAAGCGCCTCGCAGACGCGCGCACCCTTCTCGCCGACGCAGGCATCGCGGGCGAACTTTCCGGTCCGTCGGGCCGATAGAGCACGATCCGCTCGGTCCGAACCGGATGGAGCGGCTGCGTCTGGACGGGTGGCGCGATGTCCGGTCGATCAGGTCGGTCCGATCCGAGCGGAAGGCGCGCTGGCTGGCGACGCGCGGGGTTCCGCCGTCCGCCGGCGCGGCATTCGATCCTTCCCCGGGCGTGACGGGCGCGATCAGTCCCGCGCGTCGGCGTCCTCGATCGTCGCAGGCCGGATCCACCACGCGGCAGCCTCGGGCAGGGCCGCGAGCGAACGCGCCGCGGCGTCGCGCGCCGCACCGTCGCGAAAGAGGGCGAAGACCGTGGCTCCGGAGCCCGACATGCGCGCGAAGAGGCATCCCGGCTCCCCCTCCAGCGCCCGCCTGACAACACCGATCGCCGGCACGAGAGCCTCCGCCACGGGCTCGAGGTCGTTGCGCGTCGCCGACAGCCAGGCGACGAGGTCGTCGGCCGAGCGGAGGCGGGGGAGGGGCGGCAGCGGCGGATTGTCCCGCCGCGCGAGGCCGGCGAAGACCGCGGCAGTCGCCACGGGCGCCCCGCAGTTCACGAGAAGCGCCGCCACCCGGGGAAGCGCCACGGGGGTCAGAACCTCGCCGATCCCCTCCATCCGGCAGGAGCGCCCCGAGAGGCACACGGGGACGTCAGCGCCGAGGGAGAGCGCGATCCCGGCAAGGCTTCCCGGATCGAGCGAACGCTCCGCCGCGAAGGCGCGCATGACGGCGGCAGCGTCGGCTGACCCACCGCCGATCCCTGCGGCCACCGGAAGGCCCTTCTCGAGATGGACCGCGGCGATCCCGCCGCACGCGCGCGCGGCGCGGGCGACGATGTTGTCCGCCCCTGCCGGCACCGATGCCGCGAACGGGCCGGCGACGGTGAGCCTCGCCCCCTCGGTCCCCGGGGCCCCGAACGTCACCGTGACCCTGTCCCCGTCCGCGACGTCCGCGAAGGCGACGAGGCTGTCGAGCAGATGGTAGCCGTCCTGCCGCCGCCCGGTGACGTGCAGCGCGAGGTTCACCTTGGCGGGTGCCGCCTCGACGCGAGTCGAGATCTCCCCGGCGAGCATCACTCCTGGCGCGGCTCCCGCGCGGCGCCGTCGGCCACCGCGGCGTCCGTCCCGGCGGGCGCCCCCTCGCCCTCCACGGCGTCGAGCCCGCGCGCGAGCTTGTCGCGGATGACCTCGGCGAGATCGTCCTCGGGCTCGTTGTCGAGCGCATGGCTCCACTGGAACATCGCCTCGAGACGGCGCCCCACCTTCCAGTAGGCGTCGCCGAGGTGGTCGTTGATGACGGGGTCGAGAGGCCTCAGCGTCACGGCCCTCTCGAGCTCCTTCACGGCGTCCTCGTAGCGGCCGAGCCGGTAGTATGCCCAGCCGAGGCTGTCGACGATGTAGCCGTCGTCGGGCCGCGCGGCGACGGCCCGGCGCACCATGTCGAGCGCCTCGTCGAGGTTCTCGCCCCTGTCGATCCAGGAATAGCCGAGGTAGTTGAGCACGAGCGGCTGGTCGGGCTCGAAGTCGAGCGCGCGCCGGAAGTCGGCCTCGGCGAGCTCCCAGCGGTCCGTGCGCTCGTAGGCGATCCCGCGGTAGTAGTAGAGCGTCCAGTAGGCGGGAGGAACCTCGCCAAGCTCCTTGATCGTCTGGTCGTAGACCTCTCCCGCTTCGGCAAACATCTGCTGGCTTCGGTAGACGTTGCCGAGCGCGACGGCGGTCCCGACGTCGCTGGGGTCATCCTCCACGAGCTCGCTCAGGATGGCGATCGCCTCGTCGTGCCGCTCGAGGATGTTGAGGTTCAGCGCCTCCTGCACCCGCGCGTCCCTCAGGAGCGGGGCGCTCGACGGAATGGCGCGGTAGAGATTGATGGCCGCCTCGTGCTGGCGCATCGCTTCGAACACGGTGCCGAGGGCCATGGCGGGGAAGTAGGCGTCCGGCGCGAGGTGGAGGCTGAGCTGGAGAAGGCTCGCGGCGAACGTGTCGTTGCCGCCGTCCGTCCCGACGGCCGTGCCGATGTCGTAGAGGACCTCCGCCGCGCCCGCGCGCGGTGTTTCCGCCTGCGGCGCCACCTCGCCCGTGGCGATCTCCGCCTTCAGAGCGCGCGTGAAGCTCCCGTTGCCGCCGATGAGGGTCTCGAAGCGCTCGATCACCTCGAGCGCCTCCTCCGGGTCGCCGGAACGGGCGAGCGCCCGGGCGTAGGCGTCCATCACGCGCAGCGCCGCAGGGTCCCGCTCGTAGGCGAGGGCGAGGCGGTCGACGGCGATCTGGGAAAGCTCGGCCTGGTCGGCGATGAGACCGGCGTGGCGGCGCGTGAAGGTCTCGAACCAGGGGGGACCCGACAGATCGTCGAGTGTGGAGATGGCCTCTGCCGAATCGCCCTCCAGCGCCATGGTCCACGCCATGAGGAGGCCTGCGATCAGCTCCTGGAGCGGTCGGCCGAGCGCTGCGAGATCGGCGAGCGCCTCCCTCGCCGCCTCGGTGTCTCCCTGCATCAGCCGGTGGGTGGCGAGCGTGATCAGCGCCACCTGGTCGCCGGGCTCGACGGCGAGGAGCTCCTCGGCGAGCTCGGCCGCGCGCGGCACGTTGCCGCTCGCCACGCAGAACAGGACGGAACTGTCGAGGAGTTCGGGATTTGCCGGGTCCCTCTCCAGCGCACGGGCGTAGAAGCCGGCGGCGGAGGAGACGTCCTTGTTGAGCGTCGCGTGGCGGGCGGCGAGGTAGAAGCCGGCGAGCGAACTCTGCGTCGGCTCCTCGACCGGCGCCTCCTCGAAGACGACCGGACCCTCCGCCGCCTCCCTCTGGCTCGCGTGCGCTCCCGTGAGCGGCAGCGCCGCGGCGAATCCCAGGACGGCGATCGAATGCGCAAGACGGATCGGCAAGGCGGCCCCCTAACTCTGCGACGCACGAATGACGCCGCCGACCATGGCACGTATGGTCCGCCCCTTTCCACCGCAACGGCCGCACGCGGCAACGCCACCGATGACATTTCCAAGATACGGCGGCCTGTCTATAGAGAACCCCGTCCGGAAGGGGGATCGATCACATGGGTCAATGGGTGTACACGTTCGGTGACGGCAAGGCCGAGGGTGACGCGGGCAAGCGGGACCTGCTCGGCGGAAAGGGCGCCAACCTCGCCGAGATGGCGAGCCTCGGCCTGCCCGTGCCGCCCGGCTTCACCATCACGACAGAGGTCTGCACCTGGTTCTACGAGCACGATCGCGCCTATCCGCCCGAGCTCGCGGGGGAGGTGGAGCGCGCGCTCGATCTCGTCGCCGCCTCCACCGGCCGCGGCTTCGGTGACCCCGAGATGCCTCTCCTCGTCTCCGTGCGCTCGGGCGCGCGCATCTCGATGCCCGGCATGATGGACACGGTTCTCAACCTCGGCCTCAACGACGAGACGGTGCTCGCCCTTGCGCGAAACGCGGACGACGAGCGCTTCGCCTATGACAGCTACCGCCGCTTCATCCAGATGTTCGGCGACGTCGTCCTCGGCGTGCCCATGCGCGACTTCGACGAGCACCTCGAGACGCTGAAGGAGAAGCGCGGCGTCGAGCTCGACACGGCGCTCTCCGCCGAAGACTGGCGCGGCCTCATCGAGACCTACAAGGCCCTCGTCGTCGAGAAGACCGGGAGCCCCTTCCCCCAGGACCCGCGCGACCAGCTGTGGGGCGCCATCGGCGCGGTGTTCGGCTCGTGGCGCAACGAGCGCGCGGTGACCTATCGGCGCCTTCACCACATCCCGGAGCGCTGGGGCACGGCCGTCACCGTCCAGGCGATGGTGTTCGGCAACATGGGCGAGACGAGCGCCACCGGCGTCGCCTTCACCCGCAACCCCTCCACCGGCGAGAACGAGCTCTACGGCGAGTTCCTCATCAACGCGCAAGGGGAGGACGTCGTCGCCGGCATCCGCACGCCCCAGGACATCACCGAGAAGGCCCGCGAGGCCGCCGCATCCGACAAGCCCTCCATGGAGCGCGCCCTCCCGGAGGCCTTCGAGGAGTTCCGCAAGGTCTGCCACAGGCTCGAGGCGCACTACCGTGACGTTCAGGACCTCGAGTTCACCATCGAGCGCGGCAAGCTCTGGATGCTCCAGTGCCGCACCGGCAAGCGCACCGCCAAGGCCGCCCTCAAGATCGCCGTCGACATGGTGAACGAGGGCATCATCACCCGCGAGGAGGCGGTCAAGCGCATCGAGCCCGCCTCCCTCGATCAGCTCCTCCACCCCACCATCGACCCGACCGCGGAGAAGAAGCTGTTCGCCAAGGCCCTTCCCGCCTCGCCGGGCGCGGCCTCCGGCGAGATCGTCTTCTCCTCCGAGGAGGCCGAGCGCCTCGCCAATGCAGGCCGGCCCTGCATCCTGTGCCGCATCGAGACGAGCCCTGAGGACATCTCGGGCATGCACGCCGCCGGCGGCATCTTCACCACCCGCGGCGGGATGACCTCCCACGCCGCCGTCGTGGCGCGCGGCATGGGCAAGCCCTGCGTCTCGGGCGCTGGCACCGTGCGCATCGACTACAAGGCCGAGACGATGACCGCGAACGGCGTCACGCTGAAGGCCGGCGACCGGATCACCATCGACGGCGCCACCGGCGAGGTCCTCATCGGCGAGGTGCCGATGCTCAAGCCCGAGCTCTCCGGCGACTTCCAGCGCATCATGGAGTGGGCCGACGGCGCCCGCCGCATGAAGGTGCGCACCAACGCCGACACGCCCCACGACGCGCGCACCGCCCGGGACTTCGGCGCCGAGGGCATCGGCCTGTGCCGCACCGAGCACATGTTCTTCGACCCCGCCCGGATCAACGCCATGCGCGAGATGATCCTCGCCGACGACACCGACGGCCGCCGTGCCGCCCTCGTGAAGATCCTCCCCATGCAGCGCGAGGACTTCACGCAGCTGTTCGAGATCATGGCCGGCCTGCCGGTGACGATCCGCCTCCTCGACCCGCCGCTCCACGAATTCATCCCGTCGGGCGAGGAGGAGATCCACGAGGTCGCCTCAGCGCTCGGCGTCGACCCGGAGAAGCTGCGCGCCCGCGCCCGCGCCCTCGCCGAGTTCAACCCGATGCTCGGCCACCGCGGCGTGCGCCTCGCCATCTCCTACCCCGAGGTTGCCGAGATGCAGGCACGCGCCATCTTCGAGGCCGCCATCGCCGCCGCCCAGAAGACCGGCGCCCCCGTCGAGCCCGAGGTGATGATCCCTCTCGTCGGCCTCAGGACCGAGCTCGACTTCGTGAAGAAGCGGATCGACGCCACCGCGCGCGCCGTCTTCGAGGAGACCGGACAGACAGTGACCTACCAGGTCGGTACCATGGTGGAGCTCCCCCGCGCGGCGCTCAACGCGGCGCAGATCGCCGAATCGGCCGAGTTCTTCTCGTTCGGCACCAACGATCTCACGCAGACCTGCTTCGGCATCTCCCGCGACGACGCCGGAGTCTTCCTCGGCGCCTACCTGAGGGAATCCATCATCGACGTCGACCCCTTCGTGACCATCGACGTCGACGGCGTCGGCGAGCTGATCAAGATCGCCGCCGAGCGCGGCCGTACCGCCCGCCCTGACATCAAGATGGGCATCTGCGGCGAGCACGGCGGCGACCCGGCGTCCATCGCCTTCTGCGAGAAGGTCAACCTCGACTACGTGTCCTGCTCGCCGTTCCGCGTTCCGGTGGCGCGACTCGCGGCGGCTCAGGCCGCGCTGTCCTGAGGCGGCGGGCGAGGCGGCAAAACGACCGCGACAAGACGACTGAGACGAGACGACTGATCCGAGAGGTTGAAGTCCTGGCCGTGCAATGCTAACTTGCAGGCGAGGAACCTTCATTAGCGGGTTGTCTAATGCGGTCTCGGCACGTAGAGCGCATGACATCGGTCCGCGACTGCACCGCATCGCGGACTCGTCGAGTTCACCTCGCACCATCTGCGGCCCTCTGCCTGCTCCTCCTCTGCACCGCGCCAGCGATCGCAGTGGAGGAGCGCTTCAGCCGGATGCTCGACGCTTATGTCGGGAACATCTCGCCCGGCTTCGAGGCCTGGCTCGGCGCCCACTTCGACCTCTACAAGGAGCGCTTCCTCGAGCCGAACGGACGGGTGGTCGACCGGGAGAACAAGAACATCACCCACAGCGAGGGCATGGGCTATTCCATGTTGATCGCCGCGGCGGTGAACGACCGGCCGGCCTTCGACCTCATGTGGGGCTTCGTGTCCCGGGAGATGCTGCGCGACGACGGGCTCGTGTCTTGGGTGTGGGATCCGGCGACTCGGCCGCACGTGCGCGACACCAACAACGCGACCGACGGCGACATGCTGATCGCCACCGCGCTGTGGGCGGCGTGGACCCGCTGGGGCGAACCGGGCTACCGCGCATCAGGCGCACGCATCGCCGAGGCGATCGGGAGGGATCTCATCGTCGAGTACGAGGGGAGCCATCTCATCCTGCCCGGCAAGGTCGGCTTCGCTGAGCCCCGCGCCCGCTCCTGGTTCTGGGGCGACGACCGCCCGAGCGTGGACCGCAGCCCGAAGCTGAACCAGTCCTACTGGATCTTCTTCACCTTCCCGGCTCTCGAGGCGCTCGCGCCGGACGAGCCCTGGGATCTCGTCGCCGGCGAGGGACTGAAGATCCTGCTCACGAACATCCACTTTCCCACCGAATGGTCCGAGATAAAGCCGGGTGAGGGAACCGTCCCGTCACCGTCGAGCGCGTCGTCCTTCTCCTACAACGCCGTCAGGATTCCGCTCTACCTGCTCCATGCAGGCATCCACATCGCGAGTTTCAACCAGTGGCTCCTGTCGGTGTGGGGCGAGCCGGGGCCGGGCCGTCCGTTCAGCTTCACCGTCCCCGGCTACCGGCGGATCACGAACATGACCGACCCCGGCTATCGACTCATCCATGAACTCGTGTGGTGCGTGGAAACGGACGAGCCCATCGACATCGCGCTGTTCCGGGCGAGGCCCACGACCTATTTCGCCTCGGCTCTCCAGCTTCTCTCCTATGCGGCGATCTACTCCAATTTTCCGCGCTGCGTTCCGTCCATTCCGTCCTGATGGGCGACGTGCTGCGGGACAAGGGGCGGCCGACCGCAAGCGGTGGGCGCCCCGCGGGTCCGGAGCGCCGGGGCTGGCATTGACACGGCCTCCTCACCTGAAAAAAGACAGCCGCCGACCGGCGCCGCTCAAAGGTCCGGCCGGGCGGCCCGTGGAAAGCGCGGCCGCCCCGCGCTGCTCTTTCCCACGGGAGGCGGCGTGAGCGTCATGATCGAGCCTGCCTCTTCCTGTGCGGGAGCCCACGTCCTCGCGAGATCGGAGTAGTCGCTCTTCGCCATGAACTCCTCCGGCGTCCAGTGCCAGAACTGCGAGACATCCTCATAGGTCTCGAGAATCTGAGCGCGCCAGCAATCGCCGACGGACTTGGGCTGATTGATGTAAATATTGTGCACGGGGTTGTGGAATTCGTCGAACCTGAAGGGGCCCCGTGGCGCCTCCATCTCCATCGCGGCAATCGTCCTGGCGATCGCCGCTCGATCGGACAGATCCCCGGCGAGAGCCTCGATCGTCATGACGACCAGGCGGCCGGCGACGTACGAACTCTCCGCGAACATGGCGGGCTTCTCTCCGTAGGCGTCGATATAGGCACTCACGAAGGACCGGTTCGCGTTGCTGGGGATCGAGGGGGCGTAGTTGCAGGCGGACACGAGACTGTCCGGAGACCTTAACACCTCGAGGTCGGGACGGGTAGCCGGGCCGATCGTGAAGCCCGTGTCCGCGAGAAGTATGTCGTTGGCCTGATCGACACGGCCGAGGGCGTCGACGAGTCTCAACGCCTCGTCACCTGCGAGCATCGAGACGATGACGTCCGGCTCCGCGGCGGCGATCCGTTCCAGCACGGGGTCGAGATCCTCACCGATGTCGACGTATTCGTTGGCGACGATCTTGCCCCCTCCCTCGACGAAGGTGCGGGCGACGCCACCCGTCGTCTCGTAACCCATCGCACGGTCGAGGCCGATGAGGGCGGCGCGGCGATGGCCGTTCTGCGTGAGCCAGTGACCGAGGACGTGCGCGCTCTGGCTCGCGGAGCAACAGGTGCGGAAGAGGTTCGGCCGCGCCAGCTGCTTCGTCAGCCCGTCAGCGACCGCCACGCTGACGATGATCGGAACGTCGCTGTCTCGCAGAGCTTCGTGCACCGCATAGGCGACACTCGACTCCGCGATCCCGACGATGAAGTCGACGTCGTCGTGAAGCAGCTCCCTCGCCCGCTCGGCGCCGGTGCCCGCCCGCATCCGGGTATCCTTGAGGAGGATGTCGATCGGACGCCCTGCGGCCGCGTCGCCCGCCTCCGCGAAGGCGAGATCGAGCCCCCGCATGATGTCTTCCCCGATGCTGGCATAGGGGCCGCTCCTCGGGGAAAGGACACCGACGGTGACCGGAGCGCGTTGCGGAACCATGATGCCCACCGTCACCGGCTCGCTCGCAGCCGACGGGATCGACTGCCCGGCGAGCAAGGCGGTGGCAACGGCGCCCGCGAGTGAAAGAGGGATGATTCTCATGGCTCCCGTCCGTGCTGCCGCGGCCGATCCGGCGAGCGGCACGGTCGCGCGCGACACCGGAGGCGGACGCCCACGATCCTATCGGTCAGCTAAACATTTAATCTGCATTGTCAAGCAGCGGACGGGGCGGATGGGGTGGAGTCAAGTCGCGCCCCGGCCGGGCGCGATCTCCCATCAACGACAGGGCTGCGGGCAGGCCACGACCCCTCGCAGCGCCCGCTCCCGGCCGGACAATCCTTCGGTCCGACAGGTCTCTTCACGGCAGCTTCCTCACCGAACTCGATCCCCTCGCCTCCTCGGCGGCCGCCTCGACGGCCCGCCGTGCGCTGGACTTCGCGGCCCATATGGTCCTCGATCCCTGACCTCACCCGTCCGCCCACCTTCCCGAAGGCCCGCGATGCCCGCCACCGTTCCCCCGCTCACAGCCTTCCCGTCGGTCGCCCGCGACGTCCTGCGCTTTCGCGACACAGACGGGCTCGGCCACGTGAACAACGCCGTCTTCGCGACGTTCTGCGAGACGGGACGCACGGTCCTCCTCTACGACCCCGCCGCGCCGCTGGTGGCGGACGGGTGCGACTTCGTCATCGCCCGGCTGGAGCTCGATTTCGTGGCCGAGCTCCACTGGCCTGGCGAGGTCCTGATCGGCACGGGCGTCCGGTCGGTGGGCCGCTCGTCGCTGCGCCTGCTGCAGGGGGTGTTCGCCGCCGGGAAGGCCGTGGCCCGGGCCGAGAGCGTTCTGGTCCAGATCGACAGGCTGACGCGGAAGGCCAGCCCCCTGGCGCAGGACACGGCGGAGCGGCTCGCGGCCCTCTCCGTCGCCGATCCCGGCGAGGACGAGGAGGCTGCCCCTTCCGCGCGTTGACGCGGCCGGGAGGGCCGGCCGACACCGCCTCGCCGGCAGGAAGACTCACCGACCCTCTACGCTGGGCCTCTGCGCACGGCCTCTGCGCCCTCGCCTCGACCGCAGGACCTCGACGGCAAGGACCTCGATGGCAAGGACCTCGACGGCAGAGCCTCGACCATAGATCCTGCCGCGCGCCAGTGCCCGGCGCCGGCGCCGACAGAACCGGGCGCCACGCACGCCTGCGATCGCGGCATGCCGATTTTCCGAAGGCGACGCGCGATGGCCCCGCTTCCGCCCCATTCCCGTGGGAACCGGCCCACCATTCCGGCATCCGCGAAGGGCGGCGCGTCGTTTCTCGCGATCCGCTTTACCCGCCGGCAACCATCGCCCGTCACCTTTCCGGCCGGAAAGCGGATAAGCCTCAGCGTACCGGAGGTTCGAGTTGCGTCTGTCCGAGATCCCCGCGGGAGCCTGGCGCGTGCGCCGGGCCACCCCCCCCCCCCCCCCCCCCCCCCCCCCCCCCCCCACCCCCCCCCCCCCCCCCCCCCCCCCCCCCCCCCCCCCCCCC